>OJAL01000472.1_pt1 | contig 30123 bp, 26 predicted proteins | sample 1589301 | NCBI WGS metagenome assembly OJAL01 (sample SAMN03283261) | human gut metagenome | biome: human-associated habitat; material: feces | host: Homo sapiens | place: USA | collected 2013
TCTTGTAGGTGTTGAAGATTACCTGACAGAGGACTGCAAACAAGACCTTAACGAAAGTGAAATGGCTATCTTGCCGAACGACAGCAGTGATCTTGTAAAAATCGACTTCTCGGAATTCACTTCAAACGTTACAGATATAAGCAAATATCTTGGCAATACTATCACAGTTTACTATGAACAGTTGACAGACAAGGACGACAGAAAGCTTATCATCATTGACGACGAAACAACAAAAAATTCTGAAATCAAATTAGATTATGAAGATTTAAACAGTTTTTCCGGCAACTCACTTAAATACTATGATTCATCATCAAAGCTAAAGACTGTAAAACTAAAAGAAGATGAACTTACAGTAAGATACAACGGCAAACTTGTTGCAAAGAACGAAACCGTAACTCTTACAAATCCGACAACAAAGCAGGAAGAAACATTCTCACGCGAAGAGGCACTTGAACAATGGCTTACTCCTGACACAGACTACACAATCTACGGTGACGTTAAACTTACAGACAACGGTGACGACGGCACAATAGATATGATCCAAATAAACAACTATGACACAATAGTTGCTTATGCCACTCCTACAACAACAGATTACCGTATAACAGACAAGCTCGTAACAGGTAACTACTTAATCCTTGACCCTCAAGCGTCTGATTATACATACACAATCACAAAGAACGGTTCGGAAATTCCTGTTACATCAATTTCCGCAAACGATGTAATTCTTTATACAAAGAGCCTTGACGGTTCGTACTACACACTTCTTGTTACAAATAATCCTGTTAAGGGTTCAATCACTTCAATCGGTTCAAACGGCGATAAAATGACAATCGGCGGTAAATCATATAAAATCGGCAGCAAGTGTGAGGCATACATAAATGACAAAGACGGCAAAACTCTTAAAACAGGCGTTTCGGGTACATTCTATCTTGACGCATTTAACACAGCCGTTTTCGGAACACTTGAACAGACTGCCGTAATTCCTTACGCTTACATCACAAACGCATTTATCGACCGTGACGAAGGTGGTAAGATTTACATTACTGCATATGCACCGACTGTTTCGGCAAGCAGTGCATCGTCATATCCTGTAAAGGATAAAGTTAAGTTCAACGGTGCATCAATCAAGAGTGAACTTATAATCGACAAACTAAAAGCATCAGCCGATTATACAAACGATGATACAGAATTGGCAGATCAGATTTACGGTGCAGGAAAAACTCCTACACTTACAGGCTTTTCACAACCGGCAAGAGTTACAATAACAAACGGTGAAGTTACACAAATCGTTGCTCTTACATCTGATGAACTTCAAACTCAAAATGACGACAAAGAACAAATCGCAAAGTGCAAAGCTGCCGATAAGTATACTTATTCATCAAACAGTTTCTCACTTAACGGCAAAACAGCATTTTCAATCAACTCTTCAACAGTTGTTCTTTATGTTCCGGCAGACAGAACACAAAGAGAAAAATATGCTAAAAAGACCGCGTCATCAGCTTTTACAACAGGTGATACATACTATGTAGAAGCATACGACATCAGTTCATCAAAGGTTGCCGGACTTTTGGTACTTTACGGAAATGACGGTACACTTACATCAGTTAAGAAAGATACAAACTTCTCAATCGTTTCTACTTTACCTGAAAGCGTATATAATGAAGTAAAAGATGATTCAGTTCTTCAATTCAGCGTATTCGCAGGTTCAAACACAGAAAAAGCATGGACAACTTATGACCGTACAGAATTTGCAGATGTGCAAGTCGGTGACGTTATCCAATTCGCTTATGACAGCGATCAGCTTGCACAAGGACGTATAAACAACATTAAGTTCGCAGACATCGCAGAAGTTCTTGACGGCAAGACATATGACGGTAAAAAGTTCAACTGGGAAGAAGAACAAGAACCTACAGAAGATAATAATTATCAAAAATACAAATTCGATTACAGATTTAAAAAGAACGGTACTGACGAAGACGAAGTTTACAACAGCACATCAACAGGTACAGTTCCTTACTCAAGAGCTTGTATGTACAACATCAGCCAAGTTCTTACTGACGAAAAGAAGATTTATGTAACAAAGACAGGTTTTGAAAATGTTGACGGTACATATACTCTTGACGACAGCGATTACGAAGAAATCACAATCAACGCTTCAACAAAGATTGTTCGTATGGATGAGGACAGAGATGAAATCAGCAGATATGTTGATAACACAACAACAGACCTTTCAATCAATGATTTGAAAGACGCTAAAAACTACGGCGAAGATTGTTCAAAAGTTCTTGTATGCTCATCAAAGGGTACTGCAAAACTTATCGTAATCTACAATTAATCACAAACAACAAAAAACAAGTCACTTTTAAAGTGACTTGTTTTTTAATTACCATTGGTAAAATTGTTACCACAACCGCTAAACGTTTACCTTGTTTATCTTGTTGATGCATGTTATACTTATATTCTGATAGGAGGTGTCCCCACAATGAAGAAATATATTGTTGAAATTATATACATAGACAATATACAGAAAACAATTACGTTTGAATTAAATCAAGATATGCTATATGACTCATACAAAAAGTATATCAAATCCAATGATATTACAAAAAGTGAATTAAATCAAGTCCTGGCAAGCACAGCCAATATAAGCGAAGAGTCAGTCCGCAAACATATTACCGGGAAAAATTTTCCCAACGATATTAACATTGTGTATGCCTATGGAAATCTTCTGGAAGGTAATAGATACGCATTTTTAACCCTAGTTGAAAACGATCAATTTGAAAGCAGTCAATCTCACCAAAGCGTCATATCACGAAATGACTTTGTCAATGGTTATATTCAGGCAATAAAAGCTGGCATAGTGAATATCATAGCCGAATATGCATCATCCAAATGCTTTAACACAAAAAAAGTGACAGATACAGATATACTAGAATATTACAGAAAAAAGATCGACACTATTGAGATTATAATAGCACAAATCCACGGACATCAAGAGATTGTAGAAAAATTACTAGATATAACGACTGCAGTAAAGCGCTTTATTTGTTCTAGTGAATTGCCGGGCGTGCCAGAGTCTTGGTTTGCCGTGAACCCAAATCTGCGATACTATAGTGCAGAGTTCGACTTAGCAAAACATCATAAACCCGCCTATCTAATAGCCGAGAGAAATAACATGATAGCTTACAAACCAAAAGAAGATGAACTTGTATCATATATGAAATATTTTAACGACTTAAAGGAAGCTAACAATCGGTATAACTACCACTACGATGACAACGATTATTATCAACATGAATTAATAAAAACTGTAAAATTACTATTTGAACAACTATAAAAAAGGAGAGATTAACAATGAAGAATTTGCACATACTGGAATGGTCACTCAATTTACGAAGTGATAAAAAGAAGAAAGTGTACCCAGACTTTAGTAATGAAATCAATCTTATATCACCCAAACCAGATGTCTTGTTTTTAGTTGAAACAGTTAAGGGGAATACTACTCTTTCTATAGACAAGTATACAGTAGTAGCAGAATCATCAAGAGAGGGTAACGGTTGCAGTATAGCAATTTTAAATACAAGACTGGGCAGTGGAGATATACAAATAATCAAAGATGTGCAACCGATGCTACCCGGCGATAATACTCCAGATTTTGTTCAGGTGGATGTTTCCATTAATAACACCATTTATAATTTAATTTCCTTTAGGATAAGGGTAGAAAATAAGCAAACAGAAGAGGAGTACCAACAACGGAAAGAACAATTTGACAATATGCTAGATTATGTAAAAAATTTACCACAGCCTATCATCACGGGAGACTTTAATAATGCACGTATATTAGGCGATAGAAACATTGATTACCACGAAATACAAAAGCAGTACAAAGGAAAAGAGCAGGTCAAAGGAGGGTATTATTATCAAAAAATCAAATACGACTTGTTACATACAGCCAATCTGATTATGCATACACCACTCTATGGTAACTCTTTCGGTTTAAATTCCAACGATTTTAAAAAACAAAATATATCGAGAAACCATGGATATTTGAAATATGAACACTTGGTTACACCTAAGGATATGAACGTAAAAAATATTTCATATAACTGGGACTTTTTGGATACAGCTGTTGCAAAGGGTGACATACACAAATACGCATTAGATAGTGGCGGGATAATGAAAGGCTTTCCAGATCATGCAATGCTACTAGCTGATATAGAATTATAGGAGGAATAATATGGTTGAATTTAAATTAATTGACAATATAAAAGATGTTACAAACGAGCTTTTTAGCAACGTTATAATATATATAATCGCAGAACCCGGTGCTATGGGGTTTCCACGATTAATGGAATTCGTTGCCGAGTCGGGGGAGTGTTTCTATTTGGTCTATGGCAATGAAAAAGGTGAAATACCTTACTCGATAATAAAATCATCGTTTAGGGCTTTGCAAGACTGTTTTTGGAACGGCCCATCAGACGACGAAGATGCAGATGATACGGAGATCGTCATTTACCCATCAGGAAATAATACTATTGCTTCCACTAAAGTCTCAACAGGTTGGCGCCATATCTATTTGGGTTTTGGCAACCATATATGCGTGAAAGAGGCGTTCTACCAAATTTTCATTGATTGTATTGGTGATGACGATCTCCTCGATTGGGACGAACACATTGATACATTTTTGGAAAAAATTAGTTGAAAATCAATATAAAAGCCATATTTATAGCACGTCATTTAGCGTGATAAATATGGCTTTTTTTATTTTATTTAACCTCTAATTTTTCCTGTCCGCTGTATCTCGGAATTTCAAATTTATACTTTGCCGTCGGGAATGCCTCGAACATACTGCTCATACTCTTTGCCTGTTTTGACGCCCACGCAATATCGGTTGCGTATTGATGTTCGGCAGGTTTTTCAGGGTTCCATCTCATTTTATACAAAGTATTCTGCCCGTATTTGGAATTATTGATATAATTTTCGCTTATCCACTTTGCGCCGCCCTCGATTGCCTTTTCTACACTCGTCCAGCCTTGCTTATACGCATATTCCGCACCGGCGTCAATCGGCGATTTGTCCACCGCACCGATACCGAACAAGTTATACACCGTTGTACCGTTATATTCAACACCGTTTGCAAGCTCAGACGAACCGTTACCTGTTTCAAGGCATGAATGAATTACAAGATATACTTCACTTACATTGTTATCATCAGCCGCTTTCTTGAATTCACTGCCGTGACCGTCCAAAACGCCTTTACCCTTTAAATAAGTATCAAGTGTAGCGGAATCGACATTGTTTGACACACTCAAATCCATAAACTGATACTTTTCATATCCCGACACAAGATTTTCCGGATTTACATACTGTTCAACATTTTCCTCACTCGCCGGGAACACACCGTTTGTAAATACAGTCGGTTCTGCGGTCATTTGTTCTTCAACCATTTCATCAACCGTCATATCACAGTCGGTGTACACAACAGGTATATCCTCTTTACGTTTTTCCCACGTTGTAACGGTAACCGTGCATTTTGCCGTATAATCGCCGTCCTCCGTTTTTGCGTAAATGTCGGTTGTTCCGACACCGCAAGGCGATACAAGTCCCTCACTGTCCACAGTTGCAATCGACTCGTCGTCACTGTACCATCTGACTTTTTGTATAGTCGCGTCTGTCGGCGAAACCATAGCCGTAAGTTTTGCGGTAATAGGCTTATCCGCATACAATGTCATTTCACTTTGCGACATTGCAACGCCCTCTACTCCCTTAACAACGCTTACTTTCAACTTTGACAATGCGTTTCCGCACCTTATATCAATGAATGTATCACCTATTTTGTCAATCGGTGTAACAACACCGTTTTCGTCAACTGCCGCAATCGTTATATCTTCGGATTTATATGTAATTTTCTTGTTTGTCGTGTTCAGCGGCATAACCTCCGCTGCAATTTTATACGGCTCATTTTCTTTGCCCGCATAAAACAAAACCTTGCCTTGCTTTAAATTTATGCGTTGTGCCTTGACTTCGTCCCAAGTTGACACAGGTGCAAAATATACTTCGTCCGACACATATGTATCGTCATCTATTTCAACTTTGTACGCACCTTGTGCCGAACCTGTCAACACGGTAAGCACAGCCACGCACGCAAATATCTTTTTTACTGTAGGATTTTTCACTTTAAAAATCTCCGTTCCGTAATATTCTAAACTGTATTTTATATAATTCTCACCCTTATGTCAATGGAAAATATAATTTTATACGCAGTTTTCTGCTTAAAATATGACTTTTTTCTCAAAAAGTCATTGTAAATTCAATAAAAATAGTATATAATTATATAGTATATTCAGAATTAGATTTAAGGAGGGTTTTCAATAGATGGAAAACACAGAGCAAACACAAGAGCAATTATCGGCACTTTTGCAAGTCCGCAGAGATAAGCTTACAGAACTTCAAAATGACGGACGTGACCCATTTAAAATCACAAAATTTGAGAGAACACACACATCTGCTCAACTTAAAGAAAACTATACAGAGGAAGACCGCGAATTAAAGAAACGCGGCAGTGACGAAGTACAAATCATAAAGGCACAAGTATCTCAATTTGACGGTCAGACTGTTTCAATCGCAGGACGTATTATGTCAAAGAGAGGTATGGGTAAAGTCGGTTTTGTTCACGTTTCTGATATAGACGGACAAATTCAGCTTTTTGTTAAAAAGGATATTTTGGGCGAGGACGAATACGCTCGTTTCAAAAAGCTTGATATAGGCGATATTATCGGTGCAGAGGGTGAAGTTTTCACAACTCAGACAGGTGAAATTTCGGTAAGAGCCGAAAAAATCACTCTACTTTCAAAATCACTTCTTCCGCTTCCGGAAAAGTTCCACGGTATGACAGATACAGACCTTAGATACCGTCAAAGATATATCGACCTTATTATGAATGCCGATGTTAAAAAGACATTTATCAACCGTTCAAAGATTATTGCGTCAATCCGCAGCTACCTTAACGGTCAAAACTTCCTTGAAGTTGAAACACCTATGCTTGTCGCAAACGCAGGCGGTGCTGCCGCAAGACCGTTTGAAACACACTTTAACGCATTGGACGAAGATTTCAAACTTCGTATCTCACTTGAGCTTTACTTAAAGCGTCTTATCGTGGGCGGTTTTGATAAGGTTTATGAAATAGGACGAGTTTTCAGAAACGAAGGTCTTGACACTCGCCATAACCCTGAATTTACTCTTATGGAATTGTATCAGGCATACACAGATTATCACGGTATGATGGATCTTACAGAAAATCTTTACCGCCACGTTGCTAAGGAAGTGCTTGGTACAACAACAATCGTGTATAACGGTATAGAAATGGATTTGGGTAAGCCGTTTGAACGTATAACAATGGTTGACGCGGTTAAAAAGTACGCAGGCGTTGACTTTAACGAAATTAATACACTTGAAGAGGCTCGTAAGGCTGCCGACGAACATCACGTTGAATATGAGGACAGACATAAGAAGGGCGATATTCTTAACTTGTTCTTTGAAGAATATGCAGAGGAACACCTTATTCAACCGACTTTCGTTATGGATCATCCGGTTGAAATTTCACCGCTTACAAAGAAAAAGCCTGAAAACCCTGATTACGTTGAACGTTTTGAGTTCTTTATGAACGGTTGGGAAATGGCAAATGCTTATTCTGAGCTTAATGACCCAATCGACCAAAGAGAACGTTTTAAAGCACAGGAAGAACTTCTTGCACAGGGCGATGAAGAGGCTAATACAACAGATGAAGACTTTATGCATGCACTTGAAATCGGTATGCCACCGACAGGCGGTATAGGTTTCGGTATCGACCGTATGTGTATGCTCCTTACCGATTCCCCAGCCATCCGCGACGTTCTTCTGTTCCCGACAATGAAACCGTTGGATAAGTAAAAATTAAAACATCATTGTTTATAGAAATATAGACAATGATGTTTTTTTATTTAAAATTTGCTTATAGTACAAACACCGGAATACTTAAATAAATAATAAAAAGGTTGTGATTATGATGAAAAAATTGGTATCTTTATTAGTTGTATTAGTAAGTTTGGTCGGAGCAACATCCATATTCGCATATTCCGACACGGACAATTCCAGCTACAAATCAGCGATTGACGAATTATCACAATTAGGAATTATCAACGGTTTTGAGGACGGCACTTTTAAACCACAGGACAATGTAACCCGTGCACAAGCCGCAACTATGTTCGCGACAGCTTTAGGCTACTCGGACACGAAATACAAGAACATTGCGACAGACAATGCAGTATTTTCTGATTTTACAATGAGCCATTGGGCTTACAAATATGCCGATTATATAATGAGAAGTGCCGACATAGTAAGCGGCGAAAGCAACTGCATTTTAAACGGTTTTGAGGACGGCACTTTCAGACCGGACAACAATGTTACAATTATACAGCTTTTGAAAATGGCAATATGTTCGTTGGGCGAGGACGGATATATGGCAGAGGCTGTCGAAAACGGCGGTTATCCGAACGGTTACAATACGGTAGCGGAAAAATACGGTTTCAGCAAAAGTATTGCAGTTGACGACATCAATCAACCTGCCACACGTGAACAAACTGCTCAAATAATTTCAAACACAATAAATATACCGATTAAACGTTTTGGAGCAATCAATTCAATAACGGCAGACCACAAAACAGAGTCCGAAAAATTCTTAGTAACATACGACGGCAGTAAAGAATATTATCCGCTTACAACATTAAAAACTATGTTGCAAACAAACGATTGGGGCAATCAGACGGCTTTTGCAACTAAATCCCCTCTTGAAAATTCGGAAGAATTTTACGCATACGCAACAATCAAAAATATATCACAGTCGAAAATATCTGTTAAACCCGAGGGACTTTTAATCAACACAGACGGCAGTGTATATTCGTCTGAAGATACTTTTGAGGCTGAAAGCAACGGAATAACTCTTGACGAAAACACTACTTACTATTTGTATTTCAAGAAAATCAATAACGTATGGATATTGGATAATTACGCGATTTTTAATCAATTTAATTAATCCCAAGCCGAATTTGCTTTTACAAATTCGGCTTTTGTTATCTTGACAGTTATGATACAATAAAATTAACAATCGTATTTTAAAGAGGTATTATAGCTATGAAAATAAAACAGCAAAAGCAAATAAAAACGTTTTTAATCGAAGAATTTGGGAAAGACAGAGGCAGTGCGTTATTTGATTAGCAAGAAAAAGCACTCAACACGATTATCAAAAACACAAAAAATAAATCAAAAAATCAGATGAAAACGCTTATTAATACAATTCTCCCACGCATAGCACTGTACAAGGTTTTGTCAAAAAGCGGTTTTACGGAAGATGTCGTATACAAGCATATGCGAAAATATATGCTTGATATAGTTGCGGCAAAAAAGCACTCATCTACGGCGAAAATGGAGTTGATACCGGGATTTTACGCACTTTACAGCAACATAACTCTTAAAATTATGCGTAAAACCGACTTACAGGAAAGCGAACAAACTCACGGCAAGAATTACTTTAATCTTACCATTAAAAAGTGCCTTTGGCACACCGCTTGCGTAGAAAACGGCTGTGCGGAGTTGTGCCGTCTGTTTTGCGATGTTGACAACGTTACATACGGCGGTCTGAAAAAAATAGGATTTACTCGCACCAAAACATTGGGTTACGGCGGAGATTGCTGTGATTTTCATTTTTTCAAAAAATAGTTTTGACTATTTGTCCCCCTTTGAGAAAGGACAACCCTTTTCTCAAAGGGCTTTTTTGATTATTTCCCTCAATTTCGTAAAGTAAACTCTATTTCCAAGAAAAAGCCTTGAATTTAATAGTGCAGTTATGATATAATAGGACTGATAGCTTTTTAGACGCAGTTATTGTATGCGTCAAAGCACACAAATTATAAACCAACCATAAAGGAGGAATCCGAATGGCAGAAAAATACGGTGAAGTACCACCGAAGTTCACAAAAAAATGGTGGGAATATTTTTGGGATTACTACAAATGGCACGTTATAATTACGGTTGTAGCTGTTCTTATTGCGTCCGTAACCATTGTACAATGTGCGACACGTCCGAAATACGATATGAATGTTGTTTACGCGGGACATATGAATTATTCCGAAGAAGAAATTAACAAGCTTAAAGAAATAATTTCCGAACGTATAAGCGACATTGACGGAAACGGCGAAAATTCAGTACTTCTAAGCACACTCGTTTTTGCGGACAATGCAGGCAGCGAAGAATACGACTATGCTATTCAAACAAAGCTCGACTTAACGTTTACGGACGACTGTTCATTTATCTATCTTATGGACAAGGCTAACGTAGACGCTCAAATGCAAAAAGAAGTTGTAGACCAAATTTATGACTGCACTGACAGTTTTATAGACTCGTCTTCCGACAAAGTCGTTAAAGCCGCTGACGGCAAAGGTTATGCGGTAAATCTAAAAGACAGCCGGCTTTTAAAAGACAACGGCATTTACTGTGACGACCTATACATTCTTATTCGCCGCAATTACAAAGATGACGAAAAAAATACTCAGGCACACGATGACTCAATCGCCGTTGCCGAGGCACTTGTAAAATAAATCACACGAAGGAGGGTTTTTATTGGCAGTCGTCAAACCCGAAATTAAAACAACAGAATATGAAATGTTTTCTCGATACAGAGAAACAGGCGACATAGCCCTTCGTGACGAAATCGTTTCTTCTTACATATATATAGCCGAAATTCTTTCACGCAAATTTATCAACCGCGGTGTTGAATATGACGATATATTTCAAGTCGCATGTATGGGAATTTTATATGCGGTTGAGCGTTTTGACCCTGACAAAGGCGTTAAATTCGCCACATATGCAACCCCTACGGTGATGGGCGAAATACGCAAGTATTTCAGAGATAAAGGCAACTTTATCCGTATTCCAAGACGTCTTTATGAAATATTCTACAAAGCGGAAAAAATCAAGCGTGTTTCAAGCGAAATTTCGCAAGAGGAAATTGCAAGAATACTCAACATTCCCGAAAAACTGCTTGAGAATGTCTACGAAGTAGGTGATACATCATTTATAAAGTCACTTGAATACGAGGCATATGCAGACGGTGAATTGAATTTCTCAAACCTTATCGGCATTGAGGACAGCAATTTTCTTATGATAGAGGATAAGGATTTTATTAAATATTGCATGAGTCGGCTTTCCGCCGATGAACGCAAATTTATTGAATATCGTTACTATGATGAAAAAAGTCAAAAGGAAATTTCAGAAATAATGGGTATTTCTCAAATGCAGGTGTCGCGAATGGAAAAACGCACTTTGAAAAAATTGAGAAATCTTTATTTTAGAGATTAATTTTAGGAGGAAAAATTATGCTTACAGAAAAGAAAAAAGAATTTATTGAATTTATGATGGAATCTGATGTTCTTCGTTTCGGCGATTTCGTAACAAAGAGCGGAAGAAACACACCTTATTTCGTAAACACAGGTAACTTCCGTACAGGCAAGCAAATTGCCACCCTCGGCAAGTTCTATGCCGCACTTATAAAGGAAAACTGCGGTGATAATTTTGATTGTATGTTCGGTCCGGCTTACAAGGGTATCCCTCTTGCAACTGCCGCCGCAGGTGCACTTTACAACGAATACAAAATTGACAAGCCTTATTTCTTCAACAGAAAAGAAGAAAAAGACCACGGTGAAGGCGGTTCACTTGTAGGCTACAAGCCACAGGACGGCGACAAAGTTATCATTATTGAGGACGTTATAACAGCCGGTACAGCCGTAAGAGAAACTATGCCGATACTAAAAAATGCCGCGAACGTAGAAGTTAAAGATATGTTCATTTCCGTAAACCGATGTGAAGTAGGTCAAAACCCTGAAAAGACAACCATTATGGAAGTTATGGAGGATTTCGGTATTAACGTACACGCTATCATTACCGTACAAGATATTTACGAATACCTAAAGCAAGACGGCTCATACGGCGATATTCTTACAAAAATGAAGGAATATATGGACACTTACTGCGTTTTCTAAACGGAGGTGATTAAAATTAAACGATTATTTAAAATTATTGTTCCGACTGTACTGCTTCTTATGCTTGCGCTTACCGCACACGCATATAATGTGGTTGATTTGCCGGAAAATATGACTTTTTCTGACGCACTCGGAGTTTTCAATGCAGATGAAATAACGCGTATAACGGTTTCGGATATTGCCGAGGGCAAATATACCGACCTCACAAAAGACGAAATAAACGAATTTTACTCAACAATTCAAGATATGACTGTTTACAGAAAGATAAACCCTACCCCATTTCGCGGTATTTCCGTAAACATCTACACAAATGACGGCGTAAAGAGCTATATGCTTAATTCGGGTTTGCAGATTGGTATGTACGGAAGCAACAATTACGTTTGCTACAAATTAAATAAGGCAAATACAGAAAAATTGCTTTATCTTGACAGTATGTACCGCGATGCAGAAGAAAAGGTGAACGGTGAGAAAATACACCGCGTTACGTCAAACGACTTTTTGAAACTTCCGTCATCACCTTGGGCACAGCCTTTTGCAAGAGAGGCGGCAAGCAAAAATATTTTGCCGTATGAATTTACAGGCAACTATTCTGAAAATATTACACGTGAACAATTTTGTATATTGCTTGCAAATCTAATTTGCGTGAAAGAAAATTACTCGTCACTTGACAAGTATATGCAAGACCAAAACAAGCCGTATCTAAAAAATTACTTTGTCGATTGTAACGACGCTGACGATTCCGTCAACATACTTTACGCACTCGGCATTGTAAACGGTAAAGACGAATCACATTTCGACCCTGACGGCACAATAACGCGTGAAGAGGCGGCAACACTGCTATGTAAAGTTGCGGAAATGTATATGTGGATCGGAACAGAAACAAGCCTTACATACAACGACACCGATTTAATCTCCCCTTGGGCAAAATTCTTTGTAACTTGGGCGAACGAACACGGTATAATGACAGGTATTACGGAGGAAGAATTTAATCCGCAAGGTCAGTATACTGTTGAACAAGCCGTTGCAACAATCGTCAGACTTTATAATTTGTTATCATAAGATTATAAGGACAAAGCTGTTTTAACTTTGTCCTTTTATATTGGTACAATATTGTAATTTTATTTATAAAAAATGTCGCAAAAATACACTATACTACTTTACAACGCTAAAAAAAAGCGGTATAATATAATGTGATAAACAAATTTTGTTTATGTATGAAAAATAAAAGGAGCGTTTACAATGGAAATCTCAATCACAAAAACAACTACTCCAAAACAAAAGCCTGCTGATGAATCAAAGCTTGGTTTTGGTCAATATTATACCGACCATATGTTCATTATGAACTATGACGAGGGAGAGGGTTGGCACAACCCAAGAATCGTCCCTTACGGCCCATTTGAACTTGATCCTGCCGCTATGGTACTTCACTATGCACAGGAAATCTTTGAAGGTATGAAGGCTTATCGTACAGCTGACGGTTCAATTCAACTTTTCCGTCCTGACAAGAATATGGCAAGAATGAACGTTTCGTGTGAGCGTCTTTGCATTCCTAAGATAGATGAAGAATTTGCTATAAAGGCAATCAAAACACTTGTAGAAGTAGATAAGGACTGGGTACCTTCACTTGACGGTACTTCACTTTACATCAGACCTTACATATTCGCTACTGACGCACACGTTGGTGTTCACCCTGCAAAGCACCTTACATTTGCAATTATTCTTTCACCGGTCGGAGCATATTATCCGCAAGGTATCGCACCTGTTAAAATCTTCGTTGAACAGAAGTATGTTCGTGCCGTAATCGGCGGTACAGGTTTCACAAAAGCCGGCGCTAACTATGCTATTTCTCTAAAGGGTCAGGAAGAGGCCGCTGAACAAGGTTATGTTCAAACTCTATGGCTTGACGGTGTTGAAAGAAAGTACGTTGAAGAAGTCGGTTCAATGAACGTATTCTTCAAGATTGACGGCGAAGTTGTTACTCCTGCTCTTGTAGGCTCAATTCTTGGCGGTATTACAAGAATGTCAATTATTGAACTTCTTCAGTCAAAAGGTTACAAAGTTTCAGAACGTCGTCTTTCAATCGATGAACTTGTTGAAGCATTCAAAGCAGGTAAGCTTGAGGAAGCTTGGGGTACAGGTACTGCCGCTGTTATTTCACCTATCGGCGAACTTAAATACGGCGACCTTGTAATGCCTGTAAACAACGGCGAAATCGGCGAAGTTACTCATATGCTTTATGATACTCTTACAGGTATTCAATGGGGTAAAATTAAAGACGAGTTTGGTTGGACAGTTAAGATAGACTAATTTAGAATTCGATAAATTGTTCGGAACGTGCAAAATATTTGATATTCAAAAAGGACGGTTTTAAAACCGTCCTTTTTGTTATCTGACTATTCTTATCACATCATCACCGACATTCACATCACCGTCGGCAACGGTTTTAAATTCCGCAAATTCATCTGCGTTACAAACTACTATAGGCGTTATCATGTTATAGCCCTGTTTCTTTATTCCGTTTAAATTAAACGTCATAAGCAAGTCGCCTTTTTTGATTTTTGCACCGTTTGCGACTTTTACGTCAAATCCGTTACCGTCAAGTTCAACCGTATCAAGACCGACATGAATTAAAATATTTGCATCATTATCCGCAGTTATTGCGATAGCGTGCTTACTTTTCGGAATGTTTTCAACCACACCGTCAACCGGTGCGAAAACCTTGCCCTCGCTCGGCTCAATCGCAATACCTTGTCCGAGTATTCCGGCAGAGAATACCTCATCATCCACCTTTTCAAGCGGTACTGCTTTTCCTCTTATCGGAGATGAAAGGAATATTTCCGTTCCGTCTGCTTTCGGTGCAGTTTCTTTTTCAGTTTGTATTTCATTATCCGCCACACCATAACCGCTTAAATCGACGCTTTCCTTACTTTCCATAAAGTCCTCCAAATGCGACTTTATAACCGTTACTCGCGGACCGTAAATAACCTGTATACCGTTACCCTTTTTAATTACACCTGCCGCACCGCTTTGTTTTAAAATATCCTCGCTGACCGCGTCACTGTTATGCACCGTAATACGAAGTCTTGTTGCACAACAGTCAATATCGGCGATATTTTCTTTACCTCCAAGTCCTTTTAAAATCAAAACAGATGTCATATCTGTCTTTCCGCCATTTTTCGCATTCACATCTGAACGCGTATAAAGCTTTGTTTCCTCATTATCCGCCTCACGACCCGGAGTTTTAAAGTTAAATTTCTTTATAAGGAACGTGAATACACCCCAATAAACGAAGAAATATACAATACCGACAAGCACGATATAAATCCAATGAGTTTTTGCATTACCTTGCATTATACCGAAAAGAGTCATATCTATAAGTCCGCCTGAGAACGTCATACCGACTCCGACACCGAATATATGCATAAGCATAAACGAGATACCTGCAAGCACACAATGCACAACATACAAAATCGGTGCAACAAACAAGAATGTAAATTCAAGCGGCTCTGTTATACCTGTCAAAAATGCCGTCAATGCCGCCGAAAGCAAAAGTCCTCCGACAACTTTTTTCTTTTCGTTTCTGGCACATCTGTACATTGCAAGTGCCGCACCAGGCAAACCGAACATCATAAACGGAAATTTACCTGCCATAAAACGCGTTGCGTCAACGGAAAATTTCGTTGTGTTAGGGTCGGCAAGCTGTGCAAAGAATATATTTTGTGCACCGTTTATTGTCTGACCTGCAATCTCCATTGAACCTCCGACATTTGTCTGCCAAAACGGCATATAGAATACATGATGAAGGCCGAACGGTATTAACGCACGTTCGATTATACCGTAAATCAGTGTACCGATATAGCCCGTATTCTGTACGAGATTTCCAAGCATTGAAATAACTTTTTGAATATACGGCCAAATAAAATACATAAGTATTCCGACAAGCAAAAACACAACCGCCGATATTATCGGCACAAATCTTGTACCGCCGAAAAACGACAGCACTTGCGGAAGTTGTATTTTGTAAAATCTGTTGTGCAGTGCCGCCGTGCCAAGTCCGACAATGATACCGCCGAACACGCCCATATTAAGCGTATATATACCAAGTACCATTGACGTTGCACCGCTCAGACCGAGATTTTGCTCCAAATTCACAACAGCCTGTTCCATTGCATCCATACTCATATCGCCGCCGGCATAATTTACGGAAATCAACGCACTTATGGCAGTGTGCATAATAAAAAACGCAATAACACTCGCAAGTGCGGCGACTTCTTTTTCACGTTTCGCCATACCGATTGCAACACCGATTGCAAAAAGCAACGGCAAATTATCAAAAACGATACTTCCGGCGGCACTCATAACCGTTAAAATGCCGTGAATTATCGTTCCCGGTCCCATTATGCCGTAAAGACCGTATGCTTTAAGCATTGTTTCATTTGTGAAAGAACTTCCTATACCCAGAAAAAGTCCTGCAACAGGCAAAATTGCAATCGGCAGCATAAACGACCTGCCGACGCGTTGCAGAACTTCAAAAACTTTATTATTCTTCAAATTCTCTTCCCCGCTTTCCATTAAACTATGTTAATATTTTGTGCATATTCTGCTATTCTACAAGTGGGAATTTATTGAAATTAAATGTTTTTATTATATATTATCATAAGTCCTTTAAGCAAAAGTTCGTCATCAAGAATTATGTCATTTTTACAATGCGGAACAACCGTACTTGCAAGTCCGCCTGTTGCGACAACTTTCGCCTCACCGATTTCTTCCTTGATACGCTCAATCATTCCGTCCATACTTGACGCAGTACCGTACAATATACCGCTTTTCATACAGTCAACGGTATTTGAGCCGATAATCTTTTTCGGTTCTTCAAGGCTAATTCTCGGAAGTTGCGACGTACCGCTTACCATTGCGTTAAGCGAAATACCCATTCCCGGCATTATAACACCGCCGATGTAGTTGTTATTCTTATCGACTACCGAAATAGTCGTTGCGGTGCCGAGGTCAAATATTATAATCGGCGCACCGTATTCATGTATTCCCGCAACCGCGTCAACAACCAAGTCACTGCCGAGTTGTGCGGGATTGTCTATAACAATGCTTAAACCCGTCTTTATACCCGGTCCGATAATCATTGCCTCACAGCCTGTAATTTTCTTTATCGCTCTTTTCATAGTGATTGTGACAGTAGGAACAACCGATGATATTATCGCACCGTCAATTTCAGAAAAATCAATGTTGTAAAGCTCCAAAATCGTCTTTATCGAAACAGCATATTCAAGCTCCGTTGCAGTGTGATTTGTAGAAATTCGTTCCACAAACGAAACTTTGTTGTCCTTACAACATCCTACCACTATGTTTGTATTTCCAATGTCTATTGCAAGTATCATTTTTTTATCCCCTTAATTTAAACTTATATATAATTATAGCATATTAATATATATAAGTCAAAAGGGCGGCCGATGACCGCCACTACTACCTCGTAGCGGCAACCAACGGTCGCCGTTTATTAAAACATATCTTTCTTCTTTTTTATATATCTTCTTATTAATATAATCAATGACGCAATGACGCACACTGACATAAATGCCGGAACTATCACTTTATTCGGTGTTTGTTCTTCTGACGACTTCATATCAGTCCAAAGCGTCTGCATTTTCTGATTTGCCTCATCTGAAAGATTACAGAAAACAGTCGTTTTTTCCTCGATATAATCATCATCAAGATAAGATATACCGTCATTTTTCACTTCATCATCAAGCATTTCATATGCTTTTTGGTTTGGAGTTGAATATCCGATAAAATCTGCAATCGCATATGCAACGTCAGGCTCATTCAAGAAATTAATATACATTTCCGCCGCCTCTTTATTTCTGCAGCCCTTAGGAATACAAACCGCATCTATAAACAAGTTTGTACCGCTTTCGGGAATTGCAAAACCAAGGTCCTCATATTCGTCCATAAGCGTTACAGCATCACCTGCGTAATACGGCGCTATTATTGCCTCACCCGCACCCATCTTATCAAATATTTCGTCCATTACATACGCCTGAACAACTTTTTTCTGTTCTTTCAGCTTTTCCGCCGCTTTTTCAAGTTCTTCGCTGTTTTCAGTATTAAGCGAATATCCAAGCATATTTTCCGCAATCGCAAATGCGTCACGCGGATTATCGAACATCAATATTCTGCCCGAATAATCTTCGTCCCAAAGAATATCCCAGCCAATATCCTCCTCATCTACAACAGTCGTATCATAGATAATTCCGACCGTTCCCCATGTATACGGCACGGAATACTTTGAGACGGGATCATATTCCGAGCTCTTAAACTTATCCATTATATTTGCAAAATTCGGAATATTCGACTTATCAAGCGGTTCAAGCATATTTTCTTTTATCATTCTTGAAATCATATAATCTGAAGGAATGATAATATCATAAGTCGAGCCGCCGCCCTTCAACTTTGCGTAAAGCTCCTCATTCGTGGCATATGTACTGTAATTTACCGTTATGCCCGTAAGCTTTGTAAATTCGGCGTTTAAGTTAAGTACACCCTCCTCACTTCCGTCAGGAATATATTCACCCCAGTTATACACGTTTATTGATATGCCGTCATTCTTAAACCGCGTATAGTATTCGGGATTATCAACCGTTACAGTTTGTACTTCCGTTGTTTCTTCCGTATCTGCCGTTTCCTCCGTATCGTATTCCTCAATATGCGCACAACCGCTTGCAAGCAAAAGCGACATTGAAATTAAAGCAAGTATAAATTTTTTCATCATTTAACACCTCGCTTTACCGCATTTCTACGCTCAATTACATTCTTAACAACAAGCACTATAACCACGATTACAAAAATTATTGTTGAAAGTGCGTTTATTTCAGGGCTTACCTTACGTCTTGTCATTGAATAAATCGTAATTGGCAATGTTTGGGACGTTGCACCGCTTGTAAAGTAACTGATAACAAAATCATCAAGCGAAAATGTGAACGACATCAAAAATCCCGAAATTACACCCGGCAATATTTCAGGCAAAACAACCTTGAAAAATGCCGAAACGGGACTGCACCCCAAATCCTGTGCCGCTTCGTAAAGATGCGGATTCATCTGTCTGAATTTAGGCATTATGTTCAGAATTACATACGGCACGTCAAACGTGATATGTGCTATGATAAGCGTCACAAAGCCAAATTCAAAATTCATTCTTGCCGCAAAGAACACGAACAAAAGCATAAGCGAAACACCCGTAACGATTTCGGGGTTAATAATAGGAATGTTCGTACCCTGCATAACAATCGTTCGCGGCAGTTTTTTCATATTGTTTATACCGATTGCCGCCGCAGTACCGAGAATTGTCGCGGCGATTGACGCAACTGTCGCAACTATTACTGTATTTAAAAGCGATTTCATTATAAGTCCGTTATGAAACAGCTTTATGTACCAATCAAATGTAAATCCCGAAAACACCGAACGGCTTTTTGTTACGTTAAACGAAAACACGATAAGCACAAAAATCGGTATATACAGGAACAATAAAACAAGAGCCATATAGACCTTTGATAATTTTTTCAATTAAATCCCACGTCCTTTCTTATAAACTTACATAAGCACCTTATCTTCATCATCATCAAACTGATTAAGTATTGTCATAATCAGCAGAATGATAACCATAAGCACAAGCGAAATTGCCGCACCTAAGTTCGGATTATACGAATTTCCGAGAAACTGCATTTCTATAAGGTCACCGATAAGCAGGTTAGAACCGCCGCCGAGCATTCTTGAAATGATAAATGTACTGATTGCCGGCACAAACACCATTGTGATACCCGACATTATTCCGGGCATACTCAGCGGTACAACAACCTTGAACATAGTCTTTACATTGTTACAGCCCAAATCGTGAGCCGCCTCAATAACGCTTTTATCTATCTTTTCCATTACAGTATAAAGCGGAAGTATCATATACGGCAAATAGTTATAAACCATACCAAGCACAACCGCACCCGATGTATTCAGCATTTTAAACGGACCAAGTCCGAAAAGCCCAAAAAAGCTGTTAATAAGTCCGTTATTGCCCAAAAGTGTCATCCATGCGTACGTTCTCAAAAGAAAGTTCATCCACATTGGGAGCATTACTATCATAAGCACCGTACTTTGATAGCTTTTATCCGTATTGGCAAGTATCAGTGCAAGCGGATACGCTATGATAAAACATATCACCGTCGCGACCGCCGCAAGCCATATTGAACGAATAAATATATTTGAATACTGCGACACCGCCGCAAGATTGTCAAGCGTAAATGCTCCGTTTGTATCGGTTAAAGCAAAGTATGCCACCATTATAAGCGGAACAATAATAAATATCGCCATCCACAAAAGATAAGGAGCGGAAACAAGTTTTTTCATCATCTCTACCTCCTTAATCGTTCATCTTGTGCATAATATGTATGTCATACGGATCGAACTTTATACCGACCGTACTTCCTACTTCTGCCGCCTTTGTCGAATGTACAAGCCAATCGTGATCATAAGCCTCAATAAGCATTTCATAATGCACACCCTTAAACGTGACAGACTGCACAACACCCGAAATGTGTGAATCATCAGGCTTAACAAGCTGAATATCCTCAGGACGTATAACAACGTCAACAGGTTTATTTTCACCGAATCCCGTATCAACACATTCAAATCTGTGACCGTTTATCTCAACAAGCAAATCCTTAACCATCATACCGTTTAGGATATTGCTTTCACCGATAAAGTCGGCAACGAATGCGTTTTTAGGCTCATTATATATATCAACCGGAGAACCGATTTGCTGAATATCACCGTTATTCATTACCACGACCGTATCACTCATTGTAAGAGCCTCCTCCTGGTCGTGTGTTACATATATAAACGTAATTTCAAGGCTTTGCTGAATACGCTTTAATTCAATCTGCATATCTTTTCTAAGCTTCAAATCAAGTGCACCCAAAGGCTCGTCAAGAAGAAGCACCTTCGGCTCATTGACAAGTGCCCTTGCAATGGCAACTCTCTGCTGCTGACCGCCGGAAAGTCTGTCGATTGAGCGTTTTTCAAAACCTTTAAGGTTTACAAGCTCCAGCATTGCTCCGACACGCTTTTGAATTTCCTTATCAGAAAATTTCTTTATCTTCAATCCGAATGCAATATTATCATACACATTCAAATGAGGAAAAAGCGCGTATCTCTGAAACACCGTATTAACATTACGTTTATAAGGAGGTATATTATTAATCTCCTTACCGTCGAATCTGACAATACCGCTGTCAGGCTTTAAAAACCCACCTATAATTCTAAGTGTGGTTGTCTTTCCGCAGCCCGATGGGCCGAGAAACGTTACAAATTCTTTGTCCTTAATGTCAAGATTGATGTCGTTTAAAATCTTCTCACCGTCAAAGGAAACGGCAATGTTTTCAAGACTAATAATATTTTTGTTCAACTCTCTACCTCCCGATAAATTTTAAATAAATTTTATTTCGCATAAATGCAAAAAAAATTATATCATATTTTGTATTACGTTTGCAATAAAAAAACAGTTTTTTTTTACATAATATTAACGTAGAATTAGTTGTGATATTTTATGATTTCCATTTAAACAACAGCACACCGCCTATCATAAGTGCCATTCCGATGTATTTATTCCAAGTAAACGCAACCTTTTCGCTGCCCATAAGACCGAACGCGTCAATCAACGCCGCAACGAAAAGCTGTGAAATCAATATAATTGAAATTGCCACCGTAGGACTTAATTTGCCTATACCGAGCATAACCGTTACTGTTATAATTATCCCCAGTACACCGCCCAAAAGATAGAATTTATTCACGTCCGCTATACCTTTAAAACTGCCTTTGCCCATTATCCACACCGCAATAAGCGACAATAAAAATGCCGTTCCCTGAACAAATGCGTTTGATTCGTATATTCCTATTTTATCCGAAAGACGTGTATTCATAACACCCTGTATACTCATTGACGCACCCGCTATTATACTGAAAATTATTCCTGCCATAGTTAAGCCACTCTCCTTTATTTTAGCTTACCCTATAAAGAAAAATTTATCCAAAAAAAAATGAAAAAAGCACCTAAATAAGTGCTCTTTTCATTTTGCTATGTATAGGATAAAAGGGTAGAATGTAATTTCTTTCTACAAATATATTATAGCATACTGCAAAACACTTTGCAAGTCTTTTTTAGAAAAATTTAAACTTTTTTCCAACCCTATTATCCGTTTTAATATATCCTCTGTCTTAACTGTATAGGGGGGAGATTAATTTCTTGTTAAAACAGTCGGATATTATTAAACCTTTATTTTCCGTAAAACTCTGTTGCGGCAAGTGACAATACAATATTCAAATTGCCGTTTCTGCATCTTAATTCGTCAATAAACTTCTTTTCATCGGCATCTTTATTCATATTAACCGAATATGTAAGTTCATACAGCGAGCCCAAATCTGTTGTTCTGACCTTTTGTAATGTATAATCTTTTGAGTATTTCTTGATTATTTCATCAAATATGCCCTCGTAATCAAGATTTTCGGGAATGGTAATTTTCAAATTTTTAGCCGTTGTATTAGGCTTACCGAATTTGATTTTTGAAATCACAATCATAAACAGGCAAAGCAATAAAACAAATAATGCTCCGTATCCGTAAAGACCTACACCGCACGCAAGACCTGCCGCAATATCAAAAAAAATATATCCTATATCCTCCGGATCGCCGGGTGCCGAACGGAAACGAATAATCGACAATGTTCCCGCAAGAGAAAATGCTCTCGCCACGTTACTTCCCACAAACAAAATTATAACCGTCAAAATTATCGGCAGCATTGTAAGAGTAATCGCAAAACTCTGCTGATATTTATTTTTATGTGTACCCATATATGTAAGACTTATAACAAGTCCGAATATAAGTGCCACTGCCATTGCGACTATTGCCATAGACAAGGTTAGCGTTATGCCTGAATCCGATGTTGATGTTATTGAATTTATTAAATTATCCATTCTCTTTTATCCTCCTATATTATACTGCTTGTTTTTGATTTCCGAATACAAATATTTTTTGTTTCGGCATTTCCTTTTGTCTTGCCATCATATTTTTGTACTCCGTACCGTATTTTGAAAAACTTGATGAACGAATTTCAAATTCCGAAAGCATTTCGCAAAGCCACAACGGTTTTGCCAAACTTGTTTTTATTTCCATAAGCCACACGTCACTGTCTAAAAGTCTTTTTCCGTGGTCGCCCGACTCCAGCAATAAATCACTTCTTCTTGTACGAATGTTTGTATCAAACGATATTCTCAAATCGTCATTGCCTTTTTCAAAATAAGCCAATCTGTCATATGCGATATAGACTTTCGGCTCAAGGTCGTACAAATTAAGGCAATATTCAAGTTCATTCAAAACCTGACCGTTCATATAATCCTGTAATTCCGGTTTCACACCTGTTTCAATAAAATCATATGCCTCTCCAAGTTCCAATGTTGTACGGCGTTTATTCACAAGACCTCTGTATTTCTTTTTTATTTCAAGAAACACCTTTGAATCCATATCCGGTACACCGTAAGAACGAAGTCTTAACTTTTCCTTATATGCCGGTTTTGAAAGCGACTCTCTTATAAGAGAATTGTCTTTCGTGTCGTAATAAATATTTGCTATGGTATAAAGCGAATGTTCGCCGCAATGCGAATCAAGTTCCATATGCTCATCCATAATCTCCAAAACCTTATTAAAGGTTTTCGTGTCGAGCTTATACTTATGCTCGTAACGATTAAAAATCTCTATTGCCATAAGTCCTCATCTCCTCTTTTATCCTTTCGTTGATTTCATTGTACGATATAATCCTTAAATAAACCTTAAAATGTAAAATTAAATTCAGAAAACTTTTCTCCGATGAAATTTCTACTATAATAATACGTAAAAAAAATTTTAAAATTAAGGTACATTTAAGAAAACTATGCTATAATATAGACATAAAATGATAAAAGAGGGTGAGCGAATGCGAATACTTGTTGTAGAGGACGAGCTTCATTTATCGGAGGCTTTGTCACATATATTAAAGAAAAACAATTACACAGTTGACGTTGCAAACGACGGTGAAACGGGACTTGACGACGCATTAAGCGGTATATATGACGTTATTGTCCTTGATATAATGTTACCCAAAACGGACGGTATAACCGTTTTAAAAACCTTGCGTTCGGAGGGGTTTGACACACCTGTTATACTTCTTACCGCAAAAAATGAAATTTCCGATAAAGTTCTCGGACTTGACAGCGGTGCGGACGATTACCTCGCAAAGCCGTTTAACACCGAAGAACTGCTTGCAAGAATAAGGGCATTAGGCCGCAGACGCGGTGAAATAGTAGCAAACACAAATACTATTTCATACGGTGATATAACTCTTAACACTTCTTCATTAAAGCTGACGGCAGGTACGTCGGAAATAACTCTTACATTAAAAGAAAGCGAACTGCTTGAACATTTAATGTTACACAAAGAAATGGTTTGTTCAAAGGAACAGATTATAGAAAAATTATGGGGTTTTGATTCTGAGGCTGAATCCAATCACGTTGAAGTATATATATCATTTCTCCGCAAAAAACTTGCGTTCGTACATTCAAAGGTGTCCATTAACACCGTAAGAGGTGTCGGCTACACTTTAAGCGAATAGGGGGACTTGGGTATGTTTAAAAAACTTAGAAATAAACTTCTTATAATAAACACGCTCATAATTGCGGCACTTGTTTTATCGAGTTTTTCCGTTATTTATATTATGACGGCTCAAAACGTAAACAAAAGCATATCGCAAAAACTTGACAGAGCGATTGAATTTATTCGTCCCGACCACAATCCGCGACAAAAAGACAATATGCAAAAGCCGATTGACGATGTACCGCCCGACCAAAACGGCGATGTACCGCCCAATCCGAATACAGTCGACCCAAATGCGGACAATATAAACAAAAGCGACAAACAAAAGCAGGAATTTTCGCTTACATTCACTGTCACAACCGATACGGACGGCAATGTTGAAAAAGTCAACGCTCCGTTTGATTTAACCGAAGATTTCTATACAGACAAAATAAACAACATTATTTACGGTTCGGAGGACAAAGGACAAATCCGTTCGTCAAACGGTTACTGGTCATACAAAGTTGTACCGCTTGATACAGGTTTTATAATTGCATTTACGGAATGTCAAGCCGAACACGCAATGCTTAGAAATTTATTTTTGATACTTCTTTTAGTCGGCGTAGTTGCACTTACGGTAGCGTTTTTAATCAGTCTGTCGTCCGCAAACCGTTCAATCAAGCCGGTTGAAGAATCGTACAACAAGCAAAAACAGTTTGTCGCAGACGCGTCACACGAACTGAAAACACCGCTTACAACGATTAATACAAATGTTGACGTACTTCTGTCACATCAGGAAAATACTATAGGCGAAGAAAAAAAATGGCTTGATTACATCAAAACAGAGACCGAAAGAATGACAAAACTCACAAATGACCTACTGTATCTCGCAAGAATTGACCACGACGACGGAAACGTGATTTTCAGCAAGGTTTCATTTTCGGAGGCAGCTGAAAGCGTTATACTTCTTATGGAGGCAGTCATTTTTGAAAACAACGTAAACCTTACTTACGACATCACTCCCGATTTATTCGTAAACGGCTCGACCGAACAGCTTAAACAGCTTGTTATGATACTTCTTGACAATGCAGTCAAATACACGCCGAAATCCGGCGATATTAATATAACTCTTACTCACGAATCATCTGATGCGGTATTGACAGTCAGAAATACAGGTGTCGGAATTTCTGAAAACGCACAAAAACAAATATTTGAACGTTTCTATCGTGAGGACAAGTCAAGAGCAAGAGAAAGCGGCGGTTACGGGCTTGGTCTTGCAATAGCAAAAGCTATCACAACCGCTTGCAAAGGCAGTATTAAGGTTTACTCAAAAAAGAATGAATATACGGAATTTACCGTTAAAATACCTGCGGCGAAGTAAAGCCCCTCCGGCACTCGTACCTCGTGACACTTCCCCTCAAGGGGAGGCAACAAAAAAGACGACTGAGAAGTCGTCTTTTTTTGTTACTCAACGATTAACTTATTTATATTAACAACGTCACCTGCACCCATTGTAAATACAATATCGCCCTCTTTGACGTTCTTTTTCAAAAACTCGGCAATATCCTCGAATTTATCGATATACTGTGCATTTACTCCGCGTTTCTTAATATCCTCCGCAAGATTTTCAGGTTTTGTAACACCGTCAAACTTTTCACGTGCAGCATATATGTGTGTCAAAATCAATTCGTCCGCATCATCAAATGCACCGACAAATTCGTCCCACAATGTTCTTGTTCGTGAGAAAGTGTGCGGCTGGAACACGCACCAAACTTTATTGTGCGGGAATTTTTGTGCCGCGTGAAGTGTCGCTTTTATTTCTGTCGGGTGGTGTGCATAGTCGTCAATCACAACCGCACCGTTTAAAAATCCTTTTTTCTCAAAACGTCTGTGCGTACCTTTAAATGTTTCAATCCCCTTTGCGGCAGTTTCCGCGTCAACGCCCATAAGATTACATACCGCAACCGTGGCAAGCGAATTTAAAATATTGTGTTCGCCCGGGACATTAAGTTTTATATGACAAACCTTTTCACCGTTTTTCATAACGTCAAAGCTCGGAAAACCTGCGTGATACACAATGTTTTCAGGGTAATAATCAAACTTGCTTTCCATTCCGTAAGTGATTATGTTAAGATCATCTGCGTTTTCAAGCACTTTTTGAACATTCTTATCTCCGCCCATTGCAACGACATAACCTATATCCTTTGTCAAGTACGCAAACTGTCTGAAACTTGCGATTATTTCGTCAATTCCCGAAAAGAAGTCAAGATGATCTTCCTCAACATTTGTTATAAGGGCAATTGTAGGATAAAATTTCAAAAAGCTGTTTGTGTATTCACAAGCCTCTGTAACAAAATAATCCGATTTACCCGTTCTGATATTTCCGCCGATTAAATCAAGCTCACCGCCTACGCTGATTGTAGGGTCAAGATTTGCACCGATAAGTGCGTGTGCAAGCATTGATGTTGTCGTGGTTTTACCGTGCGTTCCGCTTACGCCGACAGCGTGCTTGTAATTTTTCATTATCGCACCCAAAAACTCGGCTCTGTCTATAAGGCGAATGCCCTTTTCCTTTGCAAGCACAATTTCGGGATTATCGGCTTTTGCCGCCGCCGTATATACAACAAGCGATGCCTTATTTATGCCGTCCTCGTTAACGGCACCGTGACCGTACACAATATCCGCACCCATATTTTCAAGCTTTTCGGTTATAGCACTCTTATTCCAGTCCGAGCCGGAAACGCCGTAGCCGTCTTTAAGCACAATTTGTGCCAAACCGCTCATACTTATTCCGCCTATACCGATAAAATGTATATTTGCCGTCTTATCTATATCAGACATTTGAAATCTATTCATCATATATCCCCTCGTATCTCATATTAATATATTAATTATATACCTTTATCAACAAATTGAAAACCCTTTTTTATAAATTTGCCCAATTAAAAATCGTATCTTGTAATTTTTTCGCCATTTTCACCATAAAATCTGTGCAAAGCACTTGACAAATTGAGCGAATTGCTATATTATTAAATTAGTAAAATTTGTCGGAAGGTGATGAAAAACATGGAAATTACAGACATCAGAATTAAAAAAGTAGCCAGCGAAGGAAAAATGAAAGCTGTCGCATCTGTTACATTTGACAATGCGTTTGCTGTCCATGACGTAAAGGTTATTGAAGGTCCGGAAAAGCTGTTTGTTGCTATGCCAAGCAGAAGAACTCCTGACGGTGAGTACAGAGATATTGCTCATCCGATAAACAGTGATATGAGAAATATGCTCGAAAGCAAGGTTCTTGCCGCATATGATGCGATTGAAGACGAGCCTGCTCCGGAAACAGCTGAATAATATAAAAGACAGATTACTTTTTGTAATCTGTCTTTTATATTATTTTATTCCAAAGCATTTTTTTGCATTTTCATATGTTGCGTTTTCGATTTCTTCAACAGAAATACCCTTTACCGCCGCAAGTTTTTCGGCAACATAGTGGATATAAAGCGAACTGTTTCGCTTTCCTCTGTGCGGTTCGGGTGTAAGGTACGGCGAATCGGTTTCAATAACAATTCTGTCAAGCGGTACATACTTCGCCACTTCAACAGGTCTTACCGACTTTTTAAACGTAAGTGAACCACCGAACGCGATATACATTCCCCAATCAAGTATTTCCTTTGCCATTTCAACACTTCCCGCATAGCAATGAAATACTCCTCCGACTTCGCTCACCTTATGTTCACGCAAAATATCCATACAATCCTTATGCGCTTCTCTGTCGTGTATAACAACCGGCATTTTAAGCTCTCGTGCAACGTCCACTTGTCTTGCAAACCACTTTTGCTGAATATCACGCGGTGAAAAATCATAAAAATAGTCAAGTCCTATTTCACCTATCGCTTTAACTTTCGGATTTTTTGCATATTCCTTCAGCTTATCCATATCCGCCTCGGTAAGTTCTGAAACCTCGTGCGGATGTATTCCGACCGATGCATAGACGAACGGATATTTTTCACATATCGCAAATATATCCGGCACCTCGTCAAGTGACGAACACGAATTTAAAATAAGTCCGACATTATTTTCATTCATCGCAGACAGCACTTCATCGACATCATCTTTAAACCTCTCATCATTATAATGTGCGTGAGAATCAAACAACATAACTTTCACCTGATTTCTAAAATTTCTTTTTCCGTTATCACAAAATTCATCGGTACATCGTGACTTTCCGTAGGTATTTTTTCAAGTATCTGAAAATCATAACAAAGCCCTATTTTCACTGCTTTGCTGCTTTCAAGCAGTCTGTCGTAATACCCTTTTCCAAATCCCATTCTTCCGCCGTTACGGTCAAATGCAAGTCCCGGTACAAGAATAACGTCAATATTATTTTCGTCAGCCTTTCGTACCGTTTTCGGCTCTAAAATGCCATATGCACCTTTTTTCATATCGTCCATACTGTTTATATACGAAAGTGACAACGTACCGCTCTCAATATCGGTTATCGGCACAACAATTTTTTTGTCCTGTTCCCAAAGTTCTTTGATTATTTCAACGGTATCAGGTTCTTTAAACGCAGATATGAACGTACATATTGTTTTGGCTTGTTTCACACGCTCAACCCCAAGCAGCCTTTGACGAATTTCATCACTTTTAATTTTAACCTCGTCCTTAGATAATGCACGACGTTTGGCACGCATATCTTCCCTTATCTCGTCCTTAATCAATACTGCATTGTCTCCTTTACTCTGTCGGCAGTTTCCTTGTCCTTTAGAATAGCCAGCATGGCAAACCCGAAATCAGCCGCCGCGCCTGCGCCCTTGCCGGTTATAAACTTACCGTCAACAACAACTTTATCCGACTTTACGTCTGCACCGTAAAGATACTTTTCGTAACCCGGGAAACAAGTCGCTTTTTTATCCTCAAGTAACATTTTCTTACCCAAAATTGACGGTGCGGCACAAATTGCCGATACATAAATACGGTTTGCAACCGCATAATTCAAAAGTCCGTGTACGTCGTTTGACGCGTCAAGAATTTCGTGACCGATACCGCCCGGCAACATTAAAAGTTCCATCTTTTCAGGCTCAACCCCGTTAATCTCAATATCGGCTGTCACCTCAATACCGTGTGCGCCGGTTACCGTCTTGCTCTTTACACCTACTGTTGTAACATCAACACCGCCTCTTTTCAAAATATCTATAGGTTCGATTGCCTCAACTTCCTCGAAACCGTCCGCAAGCATTACATATACCATAAAAATCTATCCTTTCATCTTTTTTTACTATTATATCACGCCTATCAACAATTCACAATAAGTTTACATAATTTTTGTTGTTTTATATTCAAATATCTGGTATAATATTAATAAAGTTATATGGAGCGAATTTTTTTCATAA
>OJAL01000484.1_pt1 | contig 29625 bp, 49 predicted proteins | sample 1589301 | NCBI WGS metagenome assembly OJAL01 (sample SAMN03283261) | human gut metagenome | biome: human-associated habitat; material: feces | host: Homo sapiens | place: USA | collected 2013
TCTTTCAGCCGATGTTCCGCCGGGTAAAAGTCCAGCACCTCTTTCGTCGTGACGGTAACTGTCAGGTCGTCCACCGCGATCTCGTAGGTCTTGTTTTCCAGCACGTCGTGGAACTCGAACCCTTGAATTCCCATGAGGGTAAATTCCCTCGCCGGGTCAGGGAGCGCGAGCGATTCGAGCTCTTCGAGGTCGCGGCACACGGTCACGACCGGATACTTCTCGACCACGTTCTCCGGGCCTCCGACGCGGATATACGCCTTCTCGCACCCGTCGTAATCGCCGTGCCGGACGATGTCGCAGCAGGCGTAGTTGGGAGCGGCATGATGCCGCGCCATATATTCTGCCCAGCGCTTGTCCAGTTCGGCTTTCACCTCGTCGGGATCGGTCAGGGCCACGTTGCCGCACTGGCTGCACTCCCCGTCGAGAAAGGCTTCGTATCCGAAGTCGAGAAACTGTTTGGTATTGGGGTCGATGACGGCGGCACACTTTATATCGGTGCCGCCGCAGATACTGCATACGATTGACATAAGCTTTTCGAGTTGTGTATTTATTTATTCGTATAATCTCTCTTTTTGACGCTTTTTCAAGGTCATGCGGAGATACTGCATGAGTTTCCCGCAGGGGCATAGTGCATGTTCCCGCTGGCGGGCGTAGCTCAGGTCCCCGTTGGAGAGGATCATGCCCTCGGCATTGAGGACAAGATCGCCATAGACATAGTTCTCCCCCGTGAGGTAAATCTCGTGGATGGGATTTGGAAACCCCTCCTTGCAACGGCCTTCCCGGAAGAGGAAGACACGTCCGGCCTGTCCCCGGACTCCGAAGAAGGGATACGGGGAGAGCGCCGCGAGGGTGGCGGCATGTTCCGCCGGATCGTGGAAACGGTCGTCGCTCATTTCGAGCATGTGCCCCGAGCCGGTTCCTTGTTCCTTCTCCTGCTGGTACTCGTACAGCGCGGCGCAGGCTTCTATGAACTCTTTCGAGCGGGACGTGACCGAACCGTTGGTTACGATATAGAAGTCGTTGACCGTAATGTCGTAGGCGCGTACCCGTCCGAGGATATGGCGGATGGCCCGGACGTTGAGCGACGGCTCGCCGCCCGTGATGTTGAAATGGTGGATATGCCTGATGTGCCGTAGCAGGTTGGTTATATGCCGCAGGGGAATATCCACGGCCTCGGCATCTCCCCGCATGCAGTGACCGCAGCGCATGTTGCAGCGCCGCGTGATCTCGATGCAGAGATTCTTGATATAGAGTTCTTTCATGTCCGTAGGTTGAGAGTTGTTTCAGGAGATGTTTTACAGTTTCTCTACCAGCATGCGGAATGCCTCGAAGAGTACCCCGGCGTGCAAGTCCCTGACCGGAACCCTGCGCAAATCCCCGCTCTGGTAATCCAGCTCGGCATACAGCTCCCCGTCGTCCACGGCAAAGCCATAGACGCAACAGGGATCATGGTCCTCGTCACAGATTGGCACGGAGTCATCTTCAACCGAGAATTCCCCGTCGTCGAAACGGGAGACGATTTCCCGCATCAGCTTCAGCGAGTCTTTGTCCAATGCACGATAATGCCGTTTCATTTCGTCAAGCCGCTGCCGGTCCTCTTCCGATACCGGGCAGGTAAGCGTCAGGTGCTCCGGGGGCGTTTCGAAAGTTTCCTCTCCGCAGCCAATCCGCACCATGTTCCGGGTATGGTCTACCGCGAGCACGTCGTACTCGCCGGATTTTTCGTGAATGGGGTCATCCCACCGCACTTGTTGTCCTTTCTTGAAAGTCATTGTCGTAATTTGATATTTTATTATTCGGTTTCGTCGATAATTTCTATCCCCGTGTAGGGATTATACAGCGGCGTGTTGCCGACCGCTTCGGCGTCGACGGCGAAGCCGCCCCGGCCGATGTCGTAGAAGAGTTCCAGCCTTAGCGGCGTTGAAGCGATGGCTTTCTCGGCCTCGCCCTGCGGCACGCCCGAGTTCATCAGGCACTTGACACGGCGGCGGAACATTTCCGGATTGGTTTCCGGTGTGGTAATGACATCGATGACCTCGCACACTTCATCCATGATGACGAGGCGGTCGGGGGTGGGTGTGTCGTTTTCTCCGGAATTGTCCGGTGCGGCATGTCCGGTGATTGAATGGCTCCGCACCTTTTCAGCGGGAAAAATCTCATCGTCCTTGGCGAAGTACGGCTTGTCGGAGGCGACGCAGGCATAATAGATCACGTCGCGGACCTTTCGGCCGTCGTCAAGTACAATCGTGTAGGCCGTTCCCTCCCGCAGGACGGGAACGGCAGTCGGTTTCTGGGACATAAGATTTGTTTTTTAGTCGTTTATGAATTTCGGTCTTGCACGCCGCACGATGCGCAGGTCGTCGTATCCGACCTGCCGCAGTTCGGAGAGCAGGTCGCCATATTCGTCCTCCGTCGCCAGGCGGGCCGTGGCCAGCACGTGGCGGTAGTCGGCCGCGCCGTGCTGGCCGAGGTGCATGTAGGAGGTTACCTCGCCCCGTTGCCCGCTCCACGGGATATCGGGAAACAGGGCGATGATTTGCCCGTCGGGGTATCTTCTAAAGACCACCCTCGTCGTTGCGCCCGCAGATTTCCGTGTCGATTTCATAGTCACCGTAGTTTTTGAATTCGTGGTCCACCTCGCTGACGATCCCGTCGATATCCTCTTCCGTGATCTCTTCGGTATTCGGGTTACAGATGTCGAGCCGCATCGTCAGGTACACAGTTTTCGATGCCATAGTCGTTTCTTGTCATTCAACACGGTCTACACCTGCCCGATGGAGTATTCTTTTACCAGTTGTTTCCTGTATGCCTCGTCCTTTCCGGCTGCCAGGCTTGCCAGACGGCGGATATTCCGGTTCGCTTTCTTCACGACTTGTTCCACCGTCGGTTTAGGCGCCGCGAGCTTCCGGCAGTCACTACCGCAATACCGCCGGTTCCCCTTGAGCGGCTTGCCGCAAACCGGGCAGCGGCATCTGCCGTCCCGTCCGAGCACCTCCAGCAGGTTGGCACGTATGCCTTCCCACCATTCCCGGCGGTCGATGTCATAATCGTAAACGGTTACCGTATTCCCGAAGCCACGAGCCTCGACCTCGACGGCAATTCCCGTGTCTTCGAGAAAAACCCTCGACACGGGGTCGTCGTTAGGCTCGCAATGCCTGTCGTACCAGACTATGTACGTGGGATCGTTCAGCTCGTCGGGCTCCCCCAGCGAGAGTTCCGTGAGGCCGTTGTTCACGAGGATGTCGCGGACGGCCTTCTGCAAATCTTTGATACTTTCCATGGATGTTCCGTTTTATGGTTGTTCCTCGTTTTGTCAGTTCATTTCCGAGGCGTGGCCGACAAACTGGAAGATGTCGGCGTATTGCTCGCTGTAGATGTAAAATTCTGTCCGTTTCTCCCCGGTCTGGGCATCTATCCCGTCGGCTTGGAGGTGTCGCCCGTCATCCGCCAGGTAGACATCGGTGAGCCTGATGCGGGGCGTGTCGCGCTCCCCGTACAGGGTTGTCGTGACGGGGAAGTTGCTCTCGTCGGATTCCTCCTCTTTCGTGAGGCCGAGCGACATGCGGCCGTATCGTTCCAGGAACTCGAGCATGAATTTCAGCATGGCCTGCTCGGCCTCGTGCAGCCGCTCGTCGATAAAGGCGTACTCGACGGCGAACAGGTGCAGCTCGTTGGCGTCCATTTTGCCCGGGTCTGTTTGTTCTTTCATATTCTTGTTCATAGTTGTCAGATTTTTGATTTCATGTTTCCAGCGGGGTGAAGGAGACGGTCAGTATCACCTTCTCATCGCCCAGGTTGTACACCTCCATGCGGTCGTTCCGGATAGTTCTTTTCAGGATGCTGCCATGATAGCGGGTATTGCGTACCTTGAAGGAAAAATCATCGATGAACGAGCTGATGCAGTGCAGCACGTGGCCGAACTCTTCCTTGCCGCAGGGCTGGGAGAAATAGGCTCTCACGTGCATCCTCAAGCTCAGGAGGTAGTTCGGGGCCTTGCTTCCGGTCGGCCCCGTCAGTACTATTTTATATCTTTCCATATCTTTCGTTCCGTTTAATCGTCATACCAGCTTTCGATCTCATCGAAATAGCCGTTCGAGTCCCACTCTTCCAGTAAGGTGCCCGGGTACGTCCATTCAAGACTGTAGAACAGATCCTGACACACTTCTTCATTCCCCTTGCACAGGGCCAGCAGGGAGTCATGCGTGAAACAGCCGTCACCGCTCTCCGGCACACGCCACCTCTCATGGTCTTCCGCCGCGTATTCGGGGATATAGCAGACCTCGTCCGGGCGGTTGAGAAAGGCATCCTCGTTCTTGTAGATATTTCCCTCCCCGCCGTACTCCAGCTCGTAGAACACGCCTTTCGGGGTTTCTGTCTTCTTACCGATCTCTATCATTTCTTCCTTTATTTTAAGATTAGGGTCACCAGCAGCCGAAGGGGTGTAATATTCACCTCCTTTTATTAAAAAAGACCGCCGCGGCCGAAACCGCGACGGCCCGTCATCATCATGGCAACTGATGAACGATGTTATGTCGTTGTCGTTACTCGTCCTCGTAATACGGCACCCCGTGCCTTACCGCCGTTTTCTCCATCTCTTCCCACCATGCCTCGTTATGACGCTCCTTGTTGAAGTCGATGGCTTCACCGCCTCCGAGCCCCAGACGGTCACGGGTTTCCATTTCCGTTTCCCGCACGATCTCTTCCATCCGGGCATCCGTGACATCGTAGGTGTCGAACGGTACCGGCAAGGATTCCAGCTCCCCACGAGACAGTTCGGAACTGCCATGGGTGAAAATTTTGTCGTAGAAATCGTCCCCTCTTGGCGGACGTTCCGGCAGGTCGTCGAGATAACCCGATTCGCACAGGTAGTTCTCGTCGTGCCCTTGCGTCTGACGGTCGTTCTCGAACGTTTTCAGGTCCTCTGCCGTCAGGCGGAATTCCTCCTTCTTGCGCCGTAAATATTCCATGACCTTCCCGAACGAGGAAAACGGGGCGACAAGTCGCATGGAAGAACGGCTGTGCCAGGCATCGCTCCGGTACAGCAGGTAGACCTGGAGGCGGTTCCGTGCTGACTCCTCACGGTGTTCGTTAAACTCGTACAGGGCGTTGTCGAAACTTCCGAACGCCAGCCGGATTTTGTCCTCGATGGATATGGACTCCTTGTGCTCCTCGAAACGTTTTTCCACGTATTCGGTAAAGGTGCAGTCTTTCAGGGCACGTTTTACCGTCTCATCGTCAGCAGAAAGCGCGATGTCAGTGCCGATAAAATCATCGGCCGAAAGCACGTGCTTCTGCTCGTTGTACTCGTCTTCCGCCCGGCTGACGGCCAGTCCGGGCGTTTCCTCCTCGACCTCCACGATCCTACGCAGGGTCTCCTCGATAGCTATCCTGTATTTTTTCATTGTCAGATGATATTTATTCGTTTCAGTTCACGTTGGTAACTCCTCAGTGACGGCTTGTGTCCCTTCTCTTTCACGATCTGGCGCATTTGGGCGGCGGTGTAAGCCTTGTCCATGTCCAGGCCGTAATCGGTGGCGAATGCCGTCATGCCGACATAGCAGAAACCGAACTTCCGGTGCAGCATGTCGGCTGTGTAAGGTATCATGTCCTCCGCCAGCGTCGCAGGAACGGTCATGCCCCGGATTTTGTATTTCAAACCTTCGATCAGTGTCTCGCAGTTGTCGCAGTGGTACGTCAGGTCCCGGCGGCGGGCGCAATAGCCGATGGTCTGGCCAAGGAAGGTGTTGCGGAAGATTTCCGTGCGCTTCATGTCCTTCACCTTTTCCACGCCGTAATAACAGATGGCCTGCACGGCTCTCAGTGATTTATCCACACGGGGCTTGACGAACCGCGGGTCATTCTCTGCCACGATTTTCTCCAGCCACGTGCGGTGGAACGTCCCGACAGGAATATCGAACACCCGCTCCGGCGTACAGTATCTCGAATCCGAGCGGGTCATCATCAGATGCGCGGAAGAGGGTTCGTATTGTTCCTTCAGATAAAAAGCCAGATAAGTGTTACCTATTCTGCAATAGGTATAGTCGTTGCGCTCGTTCTTCAGTGACAGCATCGAGGTTTCCCCGCCGTAGAACTTCTCCGGAAGTCCCGTCCGGCGGCAGAACTCCGTGAAGAAATGTCCGGGAATGACACGTTCATAGTGCTCCTCCCGGTAGCATTCCTTTGCCATTCGCGGGGTGATAAAGCGTTTGGCGAAATAACAGATATGGTGATGACTGCAATCATAGGCGGCCTGCGTGTTTTTTGAGGTCTGGAATTCACGGGGCATCTGGCGATACCAGCAGAACGATGTCCCGTGCTCCATGCAGTAATCGACGAATTTCTGCGTCCATACTTTCCGGGGGAATTGGGGGCAATTTCCGTTCCTCCGCACGAACGCCTTGCAGACCTCCGTCGTGAGCAGGTGCTTTTCCGTCTCTTCATCGATATAGCAGTTCGTTTCCCGCTTGCTGTTTTCGATGGCGACGAGCAGTCTTTTCGAGGTCCTGAACGGTTTGGGCAGATCCCCGAACATGTAAGGGTGTTTCTCTATCAACCGGTCCGCCAGCATGTCGTCCATGTATACCGATAAGGGTTTGAAGAACCGGGGATCGGTGATGAAGTTCCCTCTGTCCGCGGAGCGGACGGCCGCATGGAGAATTTTATAGGAATAGAATTCTGCCGGAACGAGTGACAGGTCGTGCTCCGCCATCTTGCAATAATACGCTTCGGTCTTGAAGCGGGACGGTACGACGGCATCGGTAATTGTGCTCAATATTTTCGGCTCATCGAGCATCCCGTAATAGAAATCCCGTGTCTTGACCGCGGCCGGAACATACCCGAGGATAAGCTCCGTTTTCATGACGGCGTCCGTCCTGTCGTCCATGCGATAGGGTTCGTAGATGTAGCGCCGCAGGGCGGAGTACGCCAGCCGGACATCCCAGAGGCGTTCGGGAATGCAGGCAAGGATGTCGAAATTACCCCGTCCGTTCCTGATGACCGCCTCCGCCATTTCGCGGGTGATTATCGCCTCGGGGACAGCGGCGATATTCTCCGTGCTTTTGCTCATGGCAAAATCGCAGACGGCCTGCGAGCGGTGTTCCTCCGGGATGTTGCGCAGCGCGAAGCCGTGCCAGTTCTTTTCGCTCCCCGCGATGATGCGTTCTATCCGTTCGGGGGTGAGGAAACGTCCCGGGATATGGCTCAGCACCCCGATCTCCCTGCTTTGGACGGCCGCCTCCACGATCTCTTCCGTGAACAGGTGCTCCGGCAGCCATTCTATGGCCGATACGATATTATTGTGGTGCATACAGTTTCTTTTTTAGGTTCAACGAACGGATGATTTTCACGAGGCGGCAGCCGCGATAAACGTAGAGAATGCGGGATTCCCGCTCGGCGAGTTCCTCGAGTCCCTGCCAGTGCCGCGGTGTATCTATCTTTTCGAGCCGGGCATGGTTGTCGACATACACCGCGAGCGGTGCCATGCTGTCATGGGAAGGTGTGTCCCCGATGAAAGGGGAAAGTTCCCCGCGTTCACCTTCGACTACGACGTGCCATTTGCCGTTATCGAACAACAGGCACGTGTCCGCCATACGGCTGAAAATATCGGCGTTGTCCGCACGGCGTGCCGAGAATTGCCCCGGCTGTTCCCGCCCGTCGCGGATTTTCGAGAAGCAGTGGACGGCATCGCCGTGTCCCGTCCATTTTCCGTAAGGGGAAGGGCCCAGTACATATATATCCCCGAGTGACAGCAGCGCGTCCACCCGTTTTTCGTTGGGATAGAATACCCGGAGCTTTCGCGCGAGGTCTTTCGAAAGCGTCTCGTGGTACGCCTTGATGTGCCGGACACTGCCGTCCGGCAACAGTTTTCCGATTTGTATGCTCATGATAGTGTTATCTCTTGCTGTTAAAGTATAGCCCGGAACCTTCCGTTCGGGTTCCGGGCATCGTTGAAAATAGGGTCATAGACGTATGGAGTCGAACACCTTGTCGATGTCCTCCTGTGCCAGCCCGATGTAGCGCCGGGTGGTTTCCAGGTTGGAGTGCCGGAATATCTGGTTGAGCAGGATCAGGCCCTCGGCCGAGCGTCCCGTCAGCTCGTAGACGTACCTCCCGAAGGTCTTGCGGAAGGTATGCGTGGAGAATGCCCTGATCGGCAGCCCGTACCTTACCCGGAATACCTTGAGCAGCCGGTTGATGTATTCCAGCGAGTAGGGCTTCCCGGTACGCGGGCTGAGAAAGATGTACTGTTCGGGGTCGGGGTGCCCGAGCATCCCGTACAGGAAGAGGTTCTTCTCCTGCACGTCCCTGTTGAACTTGATCAGGCGGTTTTTCCTCGTTTTCCGCTCGAGGCGGGTCAGGGTATCTTTCCCCAGTATGTCTTTCCAGCGCAGGGTCCTCACGTCGGAGGCCCTGCATGCCGTGCAGAAGGACAGCCAGCAGTACGTTTCCCACAGGTACTCGCCGTCCTTCTCAAGCTCGCGGACCAGCCTGTTGTACTCCGCTATGGGCAGGTAGTCCGCTGTCGTGAGTTGTCCCCGGATACGTGTCATGGTCTACGGGCCGCACCGGGCGATAAGCTGTTTGACATTCCGGATTTTCTCTTCCGGTTCCTTCTCCCGGCGGAAGGACGGCGTGCATCTCGCGCGCCGCATCCCCGCGCCCCGGCCCGTGTTGCCGATGACGCCGTGCAGGCGCCTCTTTTCCTTGTAAAGGCTCTCCTCGAGCCGTTCGAGCCGCTTCTCGAGCGTCGCCCGTTTATATGTTCTTCCTGCCATGATACCGTGTCTTGTCAGTTAAGTGAACCCGAAAGCATGACCTCTGCCAGTGCCCCGTTCTGGGGAATCATCGCCGGAAGGTCGGTCTTGCCCGGTTTATAAAGTTCTGTCGCGCAGTTGTACACGTCCCACGCCGTGAGCGTCTGTTTCTCTTCGGCGAGCTTGAGCAGGTCCTCGGTGAAGATGGAAATCTGGGACTGGTTCAACGGGTAGGTCTCCACCTTGGACGAGAGACGCTTGTCGGAGCTGTCATGCGAGACCCGCAACGCCGTCAGCAGGCCGATGTAGGCGTACATCTCCACGGCTGAGATTTTCTTCTCCTTCAGGCGGCGGATACGCTCCCTGTCCTCGTTCATCTGTTCCTCGAAGTTCGAGAGCCACCCGTCCACGCGGCCGAAAAGTTCCTCCGTGGTGACCTTGTCTTTCCCGTAGTTCGACACGCTGCGCTCGGGGGAGAGGATGCACTGGTTGTGGCACACGACGACACACGGGCCTATCGCGGCCTGGATGCCGTCCTGGTGGAAGGCCACGACCAGCGTGGTGGTCAGCTCGTCCGTCTCCCAGTTCCTGATGCGGATGGTCGCGTAGACACGCCGCAGGACATGCGCCTCGACGGCGTTCTCGCCGTATTTTTCCTCCACCTGCGGCAGGACGACCACGCCGGGCTGGGCCTTGTTCTTGTTCTGGGCGGCGAAGATTTCCTCCACCTCGTAGTTCAGGTTGTACTTCTTGCAGATTCCCGCCATGCGCTCGATCACCTCGTAGTGGTAGATGCCCTTGACGGGGTTTCCGTAAATGTCATTCTCCTTGTGCGTGCGGCGGAGCGTGTCGAGCGTCATCACCTCGACGTTGTTGTTCTGGAAGTCGAACTGCACGGGGGCAGTCATGGTTTCGAATGTTGTTGCCATAATGATTGATATTAAAAAAGTTATACAATAAGAAAGGCGGTGAACGGTCGTTCATCGCCTTTTCGGGATTCATTTTGCGGGTTCAGGCAGGTAGCACCTGCATATCAGGTCCGTGATACTGGGGTAATACGCGTTGCCATAAGTTCCGTATGGCCCGAAACGGGCAAGGAAGCGGAAGTAAAAATCTACCGGACGCCGGTAGCTCGTCTGTATTTTGGTTTTCAGCAGGCGGTAGGCGTATGCGTCGGAATTTTCCACCTTGACCCTGCGTCCGTTGAAATAGTAGTTACCCTCCCCGTCCGAGGAGAACAGCACCTCTTTCTTCGCGGGACGTTCGTCGGCAACCGCCCGGAAGAACTCCCCGAGGGAGCGGCAGTCCTGGTATTCTATCGGGATCGCGTCGCCTTCTCTCAGTTTCCTGTCGAGCTTGTCGAGCAGCGTCTTGATGGCGGGCGTGTAGATGTTCTCCGATTGGAAACATCGCGTGTCACGCCAGTGTTTCTCAAAAAGCCTGCTGGTTTCAAGGAGCAGGGAGAGGGTTTCGCGGGCGCTCTGGGGCTTGTCTGTCAGATATGAAATACGCTCCGTTGCCAGTACGGGGAGCGACAGATAGTCTTCCGGTTGCAGTTCCCTCTTCTGGTGCAGGTTACAGTGTCGTTCGAGCAGGGAGTCGATGCCGGCCTCCTGCAAGTTCCCGTCCGTCCATGCCAGACAGCCCTCTCTCTTGCAGGCGGGACACTTATCCGCTCCATACGGCAGGAGCATCACTTTGCCGCAATCGGAACAGGTGACCAAATCGCCACGTTCCGTGTATACATTAACGATTTGCATAAGTTATCTATCTACTAAATGTTTGTTTTCATGCATGTATGTCTTGAAACAGGAATATGTTACATAGTACGCGATATTGGAGATCCACAAATCGTATGTCTCGTCGTACCAACACTCCCCGTCCTCTTCGCCGGTTAATTGAGGTGGCACATTCACGTGTACATATTCGGTAGCTATTTCAACGACATTGTCATAAGTGAGTTCACGAGGATCGATTTCATTCTCCTGAAAATACCGTTTAATCACCGATTGCACTTCCGGTTCGTTTGTGATGATATGCGGGAAATCCCAGAAATCAGAATAAAACTGCAGGTGGCGGGATGTAAATCCTTTCTGTTTCATTTCGTCTTGAAACAGTGGTACCAATGCCATCATATTACTTGTCAAGTAAGGATAATGGTACCCAATAGGCTGAGGAACCGAATTCTTTCAATGCATCTTCATCTTGAATGAGTTCGCAGCCTTTTGTTTCCATGTATTTTTGCGAGTCCGGCCAGCACATGGCGCGGTAGCACTTTTCCGGTTCGGGAGATTCCCCGAATTCCCGGATGTATTCCGCCTCGGGGACATAGCGTGCGCCGTTGTCCCCGCTGTTCCACGACGGGTAACCGATTCCGCTTTCCTCGAAAGAGGAGGCGTCCTCGGGAAATTCGACCAGCACGTATAGTTTGTCATTCCACATCTGGCCGCATTCGTTACAATGCCATACACCGTTGCTGCCGAGGAGAATGTCCCCTGATTCGCATTTGGGACAGGCGGGACCCTTTTTCCTCGGGAAGCCCAAGATATCGGCAATAGTTTCCATGCTCCCCCAAAACAGCTGGTCGCAATAATCATTGGCCATTTTTTCGGCCAGTTCCTTCATGTCGTTATCGGAAATCCTCTCCACGTCGAACCCGGCATTCTGCAGGTCGTCGCGGTGCACGGAAGTGATCGGGAAGTACCCTTCGGACAAGCATTGTCGCAATCGGCGTTCCTCCTCCGTGGGGTTTTCCTTGGCGTCGAAATACGCCTTTACTTCGTCTAAAATTGTTTGAACCATATTCTACTTGTATTATATGTCTTATATGTCCGCTATTTTTTCTTGGTAAAACCTGTCGATGGCGAGCAGGTAATCCTCCGTGTCCCAGTCGATACCTGCATGTCTCGTCTCGAATTCTCCCGCCCAGCGGATGATGTCCGATACCACGGCCCGGGAATCCCTGTCTTCCCAGAGATTCTCCGCCCCGGCGTTATAGGCCAGATCCTCGACCGTTTCCAGCAGTTTGCGGTTGCCGTTGCACTCCCTACCGAAGGACGAAAGCCACAGTTTCACGTCCACGGCATCCTCCTCGACGGTCTTGTTGTGCAGGCACGAACACTGTCCCTGACCGTCGTGGCAGACCAGTACCGGATGTCCGGTATCCGGGCAGATGCGCACCAGCACCTCGTTCGGCGCCAACTGTTCCGCGTCCCGGTCCCGATGTATATGCGGGAGGGCAAGGAGTATCCTGTCAAGGATTTCCTGCTCCTCCGCCGTCCGCAGACCTTTCATTTCCAGTCGGAAGCGGATGTCTTCAAGTAACCTGTATAGCATGATTATTCTTCGTTGTGATACTTTTTCCAGATTATCCGTTTCTCGTCATAACTTTTCCCGTTCCACCATTTTTCACAGGCGTCTACAAATTCCTGATAGCCGTCTTCCGGGGAGAAATCGGTTTGGCGGAAACCTGTTACCTGCTCCATTTCCTTGAATTCAAGCCCCTGCCACCATTCCTGCATGCGCTCCTTGAACTCTTTGAGCGTGCAGCGACGAAGTCGAAAGGAGGGAGTACTCGGCATTTGGCGGTTACCATATTCTGATGTCATAATCTTTGAAGTGGTATTCTAATTCTTTCAATGCTTCCAGACTGTATAGCCCGTTTTTGTCGATCACCTGAATATCTACGGATATCGGGTAATCCTTTTTGATATTTACCTCTGCCCGGTCTAAGATATTTTTCACGCGTTTTGCGATCTCTTGGTTATCCAGTCCGTTTTTTACAATATTGAGTATCATGTGATTTTATTGGTGATTTTTATCTTTGTTTTTTCATACACAGGACATTGTGCCCGATATCTGCATTGGCCGCGCGCGGCATCAAGGTGTACCCCGTGCCACTCGTCCCAGTCTTTCACCCCGTCTTCCGTGAGAAACACGATCAGTTTCATACAGCAGAAACCCCGTTCCCGACGGTCCGCATCGTGGAGATTGGCCAGCCCGTTATCTTTGACTCTCATATCAATCCGTTATTTAGAACCACGATACATGCACAAATCTGTCGCTTTGGTCACTACCATCGATAAGCCTGTCGAGGACGGCGATGAACTTCTCCCGGTTCATTTCGATTTTCTCCAGTTCGGCATGGAACGTTTCGGCATGTTGCAGGAAAATGTCGTCCTGCTCGATGATGTGCTGCCTCAGCTGCTGCAATTCAGAACGTTCTATATCGAAGTCATCCGTGTAGATGTCTTCCGCCGAGTGCTTGATGTCGAACATCTCCAAGATGTTGTAAAAGACTTCCTGACTGTCGCACCCGTACATTCCGGGGTACTCATACTCGATTTGCCAGACTTTGGCCACATGTAAATTTCTTGCCATTGTTCTTCTTCGCTTTTTGGATTCGGTCTCTCATAAGAAGCAGCAGCGCCTCGATGCCGCGAATGCTCTGCTCATTCTCTTTCAGTTTGTAATAGTAGGCGTTCGCCTCGTTATAGTCTCCCCACGCTTTGCGTAACCGGCATTCCTTGGCATCGCATACTTGTTCATAGCTCAAGTCGTAACCGATGAATTCGTCCATAAAATGGGAAACCTCACACCCGTAATAGTCGTCTGTGCGGGTCTCCACCGCGGCATGGACGATGTCATCGCACCGCTTGCCGAGCGTCCGGAGCACGTCGCTGATATGCCGGTCGCGGTACTCGTAGGCGAAGAAACGGATGTAACCTTCATGTTTCTGGCGTTTTATCTTGCCGGCGTAATATTCGTACCATCGGGCATCGCATTTGGTGTGCTGCTGGGTGACCCGGTAGATGGCGTATTCCTCACCCATCCATGTGAAACGTGCCAACGTCTCGCTCGCCACGGTCTCATGCCAGCAATACTGCCAGTTGGCTTCATCGGTCTGGCTGAGCGGCAGGAAGGATTGTTTTAGAATCCACTCACTGAAACCCTTCCGAGTCACTTCCGGATGGTTGCCGGCTATCTTTCTCCACACTTCATTGTAGGTGTCTTCCAGCGTTGCGAAGCTTCTCACATAACGTCTGCGGTTATTGCTGTCCCGCGTAATCTCCCGCCAGCTCCGGTCACACACCGTTATGATAACATGGTCATCGACCGCATAATCGCGTTCACAGCAGCCGTTCGGGGCATCACAGAGCCAGTGCCAGCAATTGTCACCGTAGGTGTTGCGGCAGATGTAGCGTTGCGGTTTGCCCTCGGGTGTATCTACCTGCCAGACCTCCATGCACTCTCCGTGATTAATATGGTGCAAGCGCACCCTGATACCTTTGTTTTCCAGTCTCTCTTTCATGTCATTTTTTAGGATGCCCCATCTTCTCATTTTTGAGCATCGCGCAGCTCTCGAATCCGTATGATGTTTCCATTCCTGTATATTTTTGATTTCACATTTCGTTTTACGCCGCTTTGTTCCGGCTGTCGATGATATGCCGGCACTCGGCCTCCACCTCTTTCAGGCATTTCGTGCCGTAGAATCCCCAGCAGCTTGCCAGCTCGAGGTCGTTGTCATCTTCCGGCGTGATGCGATACCCGAAAACCTCCCCGGCATAATAGTTGTCGAGGGTTTCGATTTCACCTTACAGGTATTTTTCAATCTGTTCCCTCCGCTTGGCCGTGATGTGCTTCCAGCCATACTCTTTGCGTACCTTGTCCAGCGATACCGCGATGATGCCGAAAAAGCCGGAATCCCACGGGCAGCTGAACGGGGCGGTGGAAACCGTAATGCCGCTGTGGTCGTAGAGATAGACCGGAAGAGCGACATACTTCTTCAAGAAAGACTCCCGGAAATTCCCGATACGTCCCTTGAAAACCTCGTCGATGTTGAAATGATTATCGAACTCTTTCTCCGGACGGTAGCGGCGGTGTGCCGTGTACAGCGTGCCGAGGTTGTCATACATCTCTCGTGGGCTTCGGGCATCATCATCGTAATAGATGTCGATGTGATATCCGTTATATTTAATTTGATTATATAGGTTCATTCGTTTTGATGTTATGTCCTGTTACAAAGTCTTACAAATTCTTCTGTCAGCTCGGCCCGCTCGAACTCGTCGCAGTTCAGGTCGAAGAATATGCCCGAGGCGGCCAACATGTCTCGGGCTTCCTCGTAGGTGATGTCGTTCCCGCGCCGGTATTTGTCCATCAAGTCCCGGTGCTCGGACTCCGCCCCCTCGTGAAGTTTCTCCTTATATAGGCTGTACCACGCAGGGAATTTTTCTTTGGGAACCATGTATTCCATCTGCAGGTCACGGTATCTGCCCGGTGCCAGCAGGATATGCCTGTCGATATAGGCTCTCGCCTCGTCTATGATGCCTTCTTCGGTGAAAGGCCGGTGGGAACGTGCCGTGAAATATATCCAACCCTCATGCAGGGGGTGCTCGATCCCGAACTGCACACCGTGTTCCCTGACGTGTACCACGACATAGACGGTCGGGTGCGGGGACATCTCGTCCTTCAGGATCGTTTTCCGGCAGGTCAGGGCGTCAAGATGGATGTAATGATCCTGTCTCGCGCCGCCGAGGAACCTTTCAAGCTGCCGCATCGACTGGCAATAGATGAAGGTTCCCAAACGGCACTGGCCGCGGCGAAGGTTCCCGTAATAATATTGCCTTGTCCGGCGGTCGGTGATATGGAACTCGTCCGGAGCCTGAAAATAGCTCCGGTAGGTGCTGTCCGTGCGGCAGAAGTCGTAAATCTCCTGAAAGGTTCTTGTTTTCATTGTATTCCTTGTTCTTTATTGTTGTTGTTGTCCTCCGTCCGGAGGAAATTCCCCTGTACGGTAAAATATCTCCCCGAGGCGGTCGGCGCGTTCCGCCAGACCTTTCTGCCAGATTGCAGACACGGCCTTGTATGCCGCTTTCTCGTACATGCCCAGCAGCACCGGTTCAGGCAGGCGTTTCGTCCGCCATACCTCCTGTGCCGTGGCGAGCATTTCCACCTCACAACCTAAGTGGTGCGCTGTAAGGATGATGATAGCACAACCGATGAAATTCGGTATGCATTCTTCCTGTTTTTCATTTTCCATGGTCAATCCGATTCAAATTCGTCTTCATAAACTTCAATCTCTTTTCCGCTCTCACAGATTCGTACCAGCCACGTGTACTGGAGCCGTTCCACCAGCTCTATGCGGCGGTATCCCTTATAAGGAATTTTCAATGTGGCTATATCTCCCGGTTGCATGTCAGGCTACGATTTCGAACTGGACATGGAAATGGAACTCACTCATCAGACAGCAGATATACGGTACCGATTTCGGGTCTTCCCCGTAGGGATAGAAGATGGTGCGGCAGCGTGTCAGGCAGCGTATGCCCTGTTTACGCAACCGGTGCAGCAGGTAGGCTCTGCGTCGTAATTGTTTTTTGCTCATGATATAAAAGTGTTTCGTTATGAATTAGAATAGAGGTGTGATTGCCGAATGGGGGTATTTCTTTATCGTTTCGATGTGGCCGCTTTGGGGAAGATGCTCATTTCGCGTTAGCGAGGATGAGCATCATATCCCAAAGAGACTGGTGATTTTTTCGGCCCCTCACGCCATTCCGCCGACCAGACGGGTATAAAAGGACGGAATTATTTCTTTCTCCATTCCGCCATCTTCTTCCGGATGTCGATATTGTTGTCATCGAGCATCTTCTTCAACACGGCCAGCAGACGCCAGCCCCCGCCGTTCTTGTAGGCCTCGGCCTTTGCCGTGAGAAATGCCAGCGACTGGTACTTGTCCTGTCGTTTCCCGTAGTCGTCGATGAGTGTGCAGCCGTGGAAGCGGATCAGGTTCTGCATGGAGAAGAACGCACCCGCTCCCTTGTAGGCGTTGACCCACTCCTTGCACTGGGGTGTGTCGTACGGCATCTTGAAACGATGTTCGTCGAACCTTTTCGCGGCGGCGTACAACCGGGCGGCGTCTTTCGCCTCCCGAATACCGTACACGAGCGCTTGCAGCGGACGGTAAACCTTGGCTTCAAGGTCCTCGACGAAGATGTTACGGCCACCGACCCGCTTGTAGGGAACACCCTTGCACTTTCTCGTTTTCTGGGCATCGACACGCTTTTTGAGTTGCTTTACGTGGTACTCGGCCATTGCTGCCACAACACCGGCATTGAACCAGCGGTTGCGGTTGGTGAAGTTCTCCGGGTCACACCTCTCCATCTTCATTTGGGCATGCAACTCGTTTAGCAGCATCTTCCATTGGTATTCGTAACCCAAGCGGTGGATCATCTCCGTCACGCCCACCGGCTCATTGGAACGGTAGTCCGTGCTGGTCATCATGCGGAACATCTGCGCCATGACCCAGCGGCGGAACAGGCGGCGGTTTGGTACATCGCCCTGAGCAGTAATGAGGCGGAAGAGCGGATCGTCGTCGTCCAGTACGGTCAGCTGCCCGTCTTTGTTGGAGGCGACACACTCGCCGCCGTTGGCACCCTGCATGGCAAAGAGGTTGCTCACGTCCACGCCGACGGCACGGAGCGCCTCGATGCGCTCCCTTGCTGTCTTGGGCAGTTTCATCGGTTTGCCCGGCGTATCGTCAGGCTCTACGGTGACTTTCCCGCCTTCGATCATAAGTTTCGTCCCGCACTGCGGGCACATGGCTTTTGTCTTTTGGGTCTTTCTCATCTCGTTTTGATTTTTAATTGATGAATGATTGGTTGTTGCTATAATCAGGTTCCACCCACTGACGGAGTATTACCAGATCCTTGTCCGACGGACTGTGCCAGAACCAGCGGCCCATGGTTTCCGGATTCCATGTAAAGCCGTTCAATATCTGGCAGAGAACATATAACTCCAACGTGAGCTGCGCGGTGTCGCGGCGCTCGCCGTAGAGCATATCCTCGTCGCTGAGTTCCTTTTCCGGCAGGGCCCGGAAGTAGTGCCTCGAACGGCTTTCGCTGCGCTCGGAGGGTACGGAGTGCTTATAGCGGCGGTATAGTTCTTCCGCACGGGAGAGAAATTCCGCCTCGGTACAAGGTTTCACACCGAGGTTTCCTTCGTATTTTCCGTCCTGAATAATCTGTTTGCCGTTCAGTTTCAGGCTACGCGAGAGAAAGTCGACGGAGAATCTCGCGCCTTGCTCCACGGCCTGCACGGCCTCCTGATAGATATTGTTCATTGCTGTTATGTTTTAATTATTGCACTCGGATCGCCGGCGCATGCCTCTATGGGTTCGATAGGTACAGTGGAAATCAGGATACTGACGGCAAGGATACGCAGTCATCAGTATCCTGATAGAGACTGTATCGTTGAATCCGATCCCTCGTGCAGTGTTCGGAGCTGCGCGACCCCTTGGGAAAACCTTGTCCGGAAAGGCACATTGCTTTATCGGTTCGATGTGTGGCAGCAATGCAGCCTGTCCGCGTCATCCTCCGGACGATCGTAGCGATTAGCGACACGATCGGCAGGAGATGACGCGGACCGCGATTGACGCTGCCGTATTGAAATCCTGACCTTGACTCTCCCACTGTGTGCTCAGTTTTTTTTACGGTTCTCCGGATGTCGGCACGTTGCTCTAAGGTTTCGATGTATGCCGGACTCGGAAGTCCGGGCAGCCGACGTCTGTTCCCGATAGTGAATAAAGACGTCCGCAGCCGGGACTTCTCGAAAGGCGGCATGTTGAAGAGCATCCTCTGAACCGTACCTCTTCGTGCTAAGATGCGGAGTTCTCATTCAAGAGGGCACATGACTTTACACCAGTCTTCTATGCTGCCGTATTGAAATCCTGACCTCGACACTCCACGCCGTACCGCGTTTGTTTGCGTGATGCCCGGAATACCGGCACGTCGCTTTATAGGGTCGATATGATGCCGGGCCTGAAAGCCGGAAGGGCGTCGGCGGTTGTTCGGCAGGACCCCGCCGGCGCCGGAAGGCTGTATGGGCCTCGGCACATTGAACGTATTCCCCGCTCTCACGCTTTCCGTGCTGAAAAAAGTTCTTATCATGGTGACACATGGCTTTACTTACTCGATGTAACCAGTGGCGAATGCAGCTCTTGAGGAGTCTGAAGGAGACGGGGAGGTCTCCTTCAAGACTCTCGATAGAGCTGTATTTCGCTCTGGCGCTGAAATTCCATGCCTCGAACTTTTCCGATGTGTTTCGGTACGGATGTCTGGCAGACGGCACATGACTATAACCTTTTCGATACATTACAGGGATGAACCAGAACAAGATGGGGGTTCGCCGGTTGGTAGACCGGCGAACCCGGGATGGTTCTGGTCTGTATTCCTGTAAGTTGAATCGTTGCCCTTCATCCGCTTGCCGTGTGCTCGGCTTATAAGGTTGCGACCAATGTGTTGTACACGCTCCGGCTCGTTATGAGCGCTTTGCGCATACATCCGATGGTCAGGTAGCCGTCGATTCGGCCTCCGGCCTTTGCCCGGTTCGCCTTCACGTTGCGGCCACGGCCCCGGACGATACAGCCGTCGGGCTTGTCCCGGACGTAGCCCAGACCGCCGATCTTGCGCCGGCCTGTCTGCACGGCCCTAAGACAGTCCATCACGAACTTGTTCAGTTCGTCGATATCCCTTTGCACATTGCACACCGGCAGTATTTGTGTCGCCCAGCTGAACTCCCCGTTGCCCTTGTAAAGGTAGCGGTTCACCGAGTTCACGGCCTTATCCAAAGTCGTCCCGCGTTTACGGATGGTACGCCGTTCGACCTCATGCTGGAACGTCTTGATGCGGCTCGAAGAGAGCGAGATCATACTGCCACGGATACTGAAGCCTAGGAACTTGAACCACTTATCCGCTGTCAGGTATTCCACCTTCTTGGGATTGAGTTTCATGGTTTTCTCTTCCAGCCGCTTTTGAAGCACGTCCATTGCTTTCCCGTAATCCTCGCCGATAAAGAGCATGTCGTCCGAGTAGCGGACATAGTAGCCCCTCATGCGGGATAGCTCCTCGTCGAGGTCGTACAACAATACGTTAGCCAGCCAGCTCGCTACGGCGCACCCTTGTTTAAGCGACTGATATTTGTGTTGGAGGGTGTTATGCTCGTCGAAGTAGAGATCGCTGTGGTAGTATTTGCGCAGTACGTCGATTAACGCGGAATGGCCGTGTTTGGCCTCTACCTTGTCGAACGCCCCGTCGATATAACACAGCGGCACGCTGTCGAAATACTTGCTTAGGTCGGCTTTCCAACCTATATATCCATTTTGCGAGGCATCCGCCATCCTGCGGCTGACCTCGCCAACGACCTTTCCGCAGCCGATACCCCGCTGGTAGGATTTGCAGGCGGGGTGAATCATCTCCGGCATCAGGTCGAATAAGAGGTCATTGGCGATGCTGAGCACCACGCGGTCGATGGGTTCGTTTACATACACCGTGCGGAACTCGCCGCCCTCTTTGGGTATCTGCGCCGTATGGGGCGGTGAGATCTCGTATTTGCCTTGTATCATGGCGTCGGCCATGGCAAGGCGTGTACGTTCGTCGGTCAGCCGGATAAGCTGCTCCTTACGGATGTCTTTTAGCACACCCTTCTCGATCGCACTCGTCCAACGGTCGATATCGAAGAACATCTGTAATATTTTGTCCTCTTTCATGTTCGAACAGTTTCAGGTTGTGGTTTTATTCTGCTGTCCGGTGCAGGCGAGGATAAAGTTCAGGATGTCCATGCCGAGTTCGACATCGCATACCTGTTCGTGTTCCTCGCCGGTGTAGTAACCGTGCCCTTTGACCGTGATTTTTCCGTCCTCCCAGAGGGACACTTCCCCGATGACCAGTTCCACGGGGTCGCGGTCTTCGACATGGATGTAGACCGAGGATTCCGTCTCGTCATCTTCTTTGGCGCAGAGGTCGCCGCCATGTTCCGAGAGCAGCTCCACCGATAAAGCGTAGGCTTTCTCGTTCAGGGATTTCCCTGTCGCGTAATAGTTGTCCATCTCTTCCGTGAGCGTCCGGATGCGGTCGCCGCTTTGCTGTCGGGGAACCGGCTCGAAAGCGGCCTCGAACATCCACGCGGGCATCCACTCGCGGAAGACGGCAGGTCCCAACCGATGGACATAAACTTCCTCGTCCGGTTTTTCCGTTTCGGGAATATCCACGCCCGCAGCCCGTGCCGTCGCCACGTTCATGCGCTCAAAACCGCAGAAGCAGGAAGGGGCCGATTTCAGTCGGTAAGGACAGATGTTTCCTACCGGAACGCCCATCGACATAAGCAGCAGTCCCTTGAAGGTGTCGATGATGGGGGTATCTTTGAGGTCGTTTGTCTTTTTCCTCATTTTCATTTCTGTTCGTTTAGATGAAAGGAAGTCGTGTATCTTCTAACATGGGAGCCAGCATCTGGCACATCTCATAAGAAGCCTCGTTGCGCTGGTCAATATGGCGGGGATTACGCTCCGCCATGGCGAGGATGGAGGCTTTCACCGTACGGAAGAAGGTCTGTTCCAGTGTCCTGTGGAAGTAAGGAAGTGCCTCGGCGAAGCGTTCGGGCTTGAAGCCGAAGTCGTTCATCGCATATTCCAGCTGCTTGGCCGCCTTGTACTCACGACTCTCCTTCAGGTTTTCCGGAATGTCACCGAATTGTGCGGCCCAGAGCTGGCGTTCCAGTTCGATGACGGCCACCGAAAGCAACAGCTTGATGGCTTCCGGGTTGCCGATGCCGTGTTTCTGTCCGCCAGCGGTATAAAACTCGATCAGGTTTACACTGTTATTCTCCTGTAATTCTTTGTAGCGCACGAGGATTTCGCCGAGCGCTTTTGCTTTTTCTTTGTCCATAATTTTTATCTGATTTGATTGTTGTTGCACACAAGTACGTCCCCGACGATGAAGTCTTCCGACGCCGGGTGGTGGGCACAGAATATCCTGCTCGCTTCAAGGTTGAAAGAGAGGGGGATGAGCTTGCCCTCCTCGTTGACGACCATCGTCGTGTCCCCGTCCAGTTCCACCAGTTCGATGCAGCCGCCGACAATCGTTTGCAGTTCCCCGAGGGTGAAGTGCGTGCCATTGGCAGGCTGCACCGGATAGCGTGTTCCGTCCGTTTTGATGATTTCTGTCATGGCTACTTTGAAATTTTAAGATTCATGACTCGCCAGTATATCCAGAATCTGTTGCATGGGGAATCTTTCAGTCCAGAACCGCTCGTCGGTATGCTTGCCGTACGCCCGGTATCTGGCTTCCCCGTTTGCGAATACCGCCAAGACATGGCTGTCCAGCACATTGTCCGGCGACACCAATCTTTCCAGTTCCGTTTCGGACAATTCCACGAAGCACCAGTTGCTGTTTTCCGGCAGGTCCTCACTGCCCAGCATCCCATCCTCGTCTGGCTGGTAAAAATCAGCCGACATGTCATAGAAGTTCAAAGACTGGAAACAGATGTCATCCTTGAACGGCTTGGCGGCTTCCAACCTGCCGGACTGTGTCAGTCTCCACTCTTTCGACAGGTATACGATTGCAAAGTCGCAACAGTCCCATGCACTGTCCGTTCCTGCCTTGAGCAGGAGATACGGGGTAGGTTCATTCGAGATTTTCATCGTGTTTCCCTCCTTTTACGCCATGCATAATGCCGCTTCACGGAGCGAAGCTGATCGATGATATGGCTGAAAAGTTCGCGTGAATAGATTCGATACCAGAATACGGCGGAATACTCGCACACGTTGCCGTGAAAGTCCACGTGGGAACGGTCATCCGCGAAGTCGAACAGCCCGCCTTGGATCTCCAGCGTGTACCGGTTCTCCTTGAGCCAGTCGAAAAACTCGAATATGTCCTTCCTTACCGAGTGGAACGTGCAGTACTCGTAGTGGTTTGCGCGCAGGTTACGCAGCAATCCGGCCATTTCGTCCCGATTACGACGGTCGTCGATTGCCGACCCCGTCCGCGTGGCAAGAGCTTGTAAAGACAACTGCTTTCCATTCAGCACGAACGAGTACGGTATATAAACCACGTCTCTCTTGTACCAAGCTATATAGCGTGTGGAGGGCTCGCCTTTGACAAGTACGGGATGTCGGTTTATCTTTTGTATGTGTTCCCGAATCTGGCGGGCTATTTCCTCGCTGGGGAGGCGGACGGAACGTTCCGCCATGAAGAACCTGCCGCCCGAGCGGAAGCAGAAGGAATGCAGGTTACCGTAGTAAGGTTCTCCGACGAAGAACCAGTCGCTTCCCACGCGTGCCGGTGGCAGACACTCGAAAAGATCATAGTAGCGTTCTTCCGTGATTTCCCGAAAAGGCCGGCCGAGTGCCCGGCTATAACGTTTCGCCAGCAGTGCCATGCGGCGGGGCGATATAGCGATCAAGTGCGGGTTTTTCTCCCTCCGGCACAGTCCTTCCAGCGTCTCACCGCCGTAATCGCCGCGTGTATCGTCCGACATGGACGTGAGGCATGCCCCGTCGAAATAGCGTGAATCGATGATGTATTTCATGGGCAGCCGGGTTAAATGGTTATTTTCAACACCTGACCGGCGGCATATTCGGCATTGCGGGTGAGCTGGCGCTGCCATGCCTGATTGCGGGGCGACCACTTGAAGGCGTTACGTTTCAGGGTCGTGCGCATATCGGCATCGGGTATCTTGTCGAAGAGGATTTGCAGCCGGTCTTCCTCGAAATTGTAGACCACCTTGCCGCCGTTGAAGGGAATCTCACGATTTTCACGGCTTGCCCGTTCCTGCTGCTTTTCCCGTACCTTGCGAGCAAGTTCCGGGTATTTGAAGATCGAATGGCGTGCCGTGACGATGGGTTTCTTGACCTTGGCGTTCCATTCGCGCAGATAAGCGATGGCGCGGTCGATGATTTCCACGTTGCCATGATTGACATAGGTGGAGAGCCGCCCGGCGAGGTTGCTGACGAAGAGAGCCCGGCTATAGCCTCGTTCCGTACCCGTATCGATACCGTGAATGGTCGAGGCGGCATCGTCGATAAGGGCCTTGACCCTCTGCCACTCCTCTTCGAAACGCTGCTCCTCGGGCTTGGCCGCTTCGGCAGCCTTGCGAATCGCTTCGAGCGCACGTTCGCGCCATTCCCGAAACGCCGAGACGCTCTTGGCGTGGCTGTTGCAGGCCTTTTCGTTGCGGCCCGTGTTGAAGCGTGCAGGCCCCGTAATCATCGCGCTGGCACAGCGGCCGTTCGCGGCAATCATCGCCGAGAAATACCGCTTGTAGTTCTCCGTGTAACGCTCCCTCTGGTTCTCGGGCATTGCCGTCAGGTCTTCGTGCAGCTCCTTCTCGTGGGTGGCGATGTCCGTTTCGCCGCGTTCTTCGGGCGAGAAGGAGGTAAGGTTGTAGGAGTCGCACGCCTGCTTGAAATACGCTTCCAGATAGCCCGGGTGCGCTGTCTTGACGACTTCCCAGTCCTTGAAATCCGCCGGGGCGAGGACCTCTTCTCTGGCAGGGTCGCCCAGCAGGTGGTCGTAGTGGCAGTACCCGTGTCGCTTTCCCCTGAAATGGAACGCCACCGGTTCGCTGCCCGGGGCGTCCACGCGCCGCACCATGGTCACACGGTGGGCGTTCTCTCGTGTTAAAATCATCGTTTCCATATTTTTCTGATTTGAATGTCAATATCCGTTGTCATTGGCCTGATTCATAAGCCATGGCCGGGACATACCCGACCTCGATGCCGACCGGGTAGCCGCCGGCAACCGTTTCCTCGAGGAACCTCTCGTCCTCGATCATCGCCTCCGAACCGTCTCCATACAGGCGGTACAGGGCGAAAGCGCCCGTTTTCCACTGCTCGCGTATTTTCTCCGGTGGCACCAGCAGCCACACGAAACCGTCTTCACGGGTTACCTTGACGGCGGCTTCGCCATGGCGCAGAGTCCGCCGTTCCCTGATGTCCAGTGCCGCCGTCCACACGATATACATCAGAGCGTCATGGCGGTTGCGTATGTCGGGCGTGTCGCACAGGCTGTTTACGGCCTCCTTGAGCGTGGGGAAGGAATCCGTCCGGAACTGCTCCGCGACGTATGCCTTCTCCGCGATGGCGGCACAGGCATCGTCCGCCCGCCCGCTTTCCGGCACGGCCTGAATATCCTCCTCTTCAAGGTAGATTTCACGGTGCAGGCAGTCCAAGTAGCAATATGATTTCATTCCGTTTGTTCTTTTGGGGTGAAAGTGATTCTCGTCTGCCCGTCATAACCGAAGGACGGTTTCAGGCCGAAGGCTTCGGCATCGCTGCTGATGCAGCAGATGTCCCAGATCTCCAGCTCTCCGGCGCAGGTTATGACGGTATTGTTTTCAGAAATTTGCGGCGACTTGTCTCTCAGCGCGGCGCCGCCGCAGATGCCGCGCAGGATCACGCCCCGCTGGTGGGTGGTAAGTTCTCTTGTCTCCATTGTATATTTTCCGTTTCACCCGGTATACGGGTGTATCCTTACAGATTGCTGTAATACAGTCGCTTAACAAGCCTTACGGGTACGGCAAGCCGTCATGTGTCATTCTTTTGCCTTGACACCGAACATGCCCGACATCGTGCCGGCGAGGGCGGCCCCGAAGCCGCCGCTCACGCCCCAGTGTTCGAGCAGCCCGTCGGCAATGGCCTGCAGCTGCCCGTCGGTCGGCATCTCGCCGTCGTACCCGTACTCCTCGAGCAGGGCACGGCTGATGATGACACCTTTTACCTCGTTGACTTTATGTTTCTTTCCCATGGCGGTATCAATACATGGTTACCCGTAGGCCGAAATAGTATCCGCGACGCTCGTGACGCGCATCGCTGACATGGAACCCGGCCCTCGCAATTTTCACTTTCAGGGCGGAACGGGAGCCTTGCGGGTAAATCAAATGGAACGGATTATCGACAGAGGGTACGTCTACATCCTGTTCCGGGCAGCAGATAACCACAGCGTAACCATAGGCCGCTATCTGGGCATTTATGCCCTCGAAGAGTTTGTCTTCCATTTCTTTTTCGTCCATATTCTCTTTTTTAATCGGTTAGATATGACAGTCATAAAAGGAAATCAACGTGTCGTCCGGCAGGGCGTTCACCATCTCCCAGACCTTGGCGTTCCACTCGTCTTCCGGACATTCGTTGGTCGAGACTCCCCACCAGCCCATTTCTCCCCGTCCGTACCATTCGGAGTCGCGTACCACCGCGTAAGGCACGAACGCGCCAACGGCACGGCGCTTGGCATACTCGTCCTCGGTGCATTGGAAGTCCTCGATCTTGGGGCCGATGAAGGGAACATCATACCCTGCGGCATCCCAGATTTTAACAGCCTCCTGCGCGTGGTACATTGCACGCTTTTCCTCGACGGTAAGCCCGGCATATTTCTCGTCGTACAGCAGGGTATCCCAGAGAATCTCGGGACGGGGTATCGTGCCGCCGCATTTGGCGGCAACCTCCCTGTAGCATTCGCGTCCCCGCGCTTCACCTTCCCGGCGTATAGCCTCGAAGTCGATGTCTCCTTTCAAGGCTGCGTCCCAGCCCGTCTCGTTGTCGAAGACACCCGGCTTTCCCTTGACACCGCTTGTCGCGCCCTCTTTCAGGCGGATATAGGCACCGCTCCAACGTCCGCCCAGCACGTACCAGTCCCACTTGGAATCCGGGTTATAGGAGGAGAACCCCCGCCAGATTCCGTCCTCTCCCTTGCGCCAGCGGTTACTGTTCCAGTCCGTGCCGTAATGGTTGTAGCAGTCGTCGAAATCGTGGAAACCGATGTGATGCCTCTCCGCGTAGAACTCCATCATCTCTTGTTTGTCTTCCTCCGAGACTTCGCCGGTGCAGTATTCTTCCACTTCCCCGTTTTCATCGAAGGGTGCCAATTGCCCTTCGGGGTCATCGCCGATGACCATTACTGTAAAATGGCTCATGTTCTTACTATTATTTAATCGTTCGTACTATTTTCTGCCGGAACTCTTCGCATATATTCTCCGGCAGCATCCCGCACGCCAGCTCGTCCGTGACCAGCTCCGTGACCTCGCACAGCCGGTTCATCATCCGTTTCGGGAAAGCCTTGTCCCTGAACACGTGGAACTTCCCCAGTCCGTGGCTGTGCCAGCAACTTTCCCCGGGAGACTTCTCCCATACCGAACAATGCAGCTGCGGCACCACGTTTCCGGTACGGGCCGACACGATACGGCCGTGCTCGTTCGTGTATTTCACTGTTTCATGCTGCCACCCGAGGGTGAGTTTCACCTCCTTGCCGTCCTCCACGAGCGTGACGCTCCTCGAAAGGCGCTTTTCACCCAGCATCGCGAAATCGTACCGGTCGAAACTGAACCCGTTCCGGCACGCGGCATCGATGGCATCCACCTGTTTCTTCGTTATTTTCGCCATGTCTCTTCCTCCCTGTTTATAAAAGCATAGGGGCATGAAGCCCCCATAGTTGTTATTAGTTCACATTATTTTGTCTGAATTGTCCCGAACCTTACTCGACAAAGGTGTACTTGAGTTTCGGCACCCCGTTCTGGAGCACGGTGAAGGAGTTTCCCTCCACCTTCACGTCCTTTGCCTTGGGCCACCACAGCCACGAGAGTTTCCCGTCGGCCTTGAGGAACGCCACGGCATTACCCTGCACCTTGCCGATTTCACGCACGCCGAGGTCCTGTCCGCCCTCGAACAACTGGACGCTGTGCCACTTCGAGCCGGGCGTCATCTTCCGTTTCACGTCTGCCAATGTTTTCATGTCCATTACCATTTTATTATTGCATATAGATTCTGCACTTACGGTTGCACCGTCTCAAACTGTCCGCCGAGAGCGGGTAGCTGCGGTTCAGGTGGTCGGGAAAACCCTCGCGGAACATCAGCTCCGCCGTGGCGTACTCCCTGCACCATTTCCTGCGGCGTCTTCCGCCCGTGGGCTTCATCTCCGGCATCCGCTTTTCCGGCGCTTTCGGCACGTGCCATTTCCCGCCGGCAAACACGGCTTCATACTCACGCTGCAACACGCCGCCCCGGTACGCCGACACGCTGACGGCGGGCACCCTTCCTATCTGTCCCGCGATGGCAAGGCTGTCAAGCGTGTCCGTGGCAGCCTTGAAACTGGCGAAGCACCCGTAACTGCGGGTACGTTTCGCATCGAATACTTCTATCATATATCGTCCTGTTTATTTCTGGCATATCCGTTTCCCGGCTTCTCCTCACGGATAACAGCGGAAGCGCGGCAGGTTGTTCCACTGAACGCCTGACCGCGCTTAACCGTCGTTATGTACAAGGTGGGCACAACGCCTCACGGCGTGAAGAAGTAAGTTGGGAAGTGAATGTTGAAAAGTGAGGGCATTCCGGGGTACAGTCCCGGCACAGTGTATATCAATGCCCGAAAAAGCGTGCACGCCCCGCAGTTTCCGCGGCACGTGTGCGCTTTATGCCGTTACTCGCCATCGTCCCCGCTGTCAATTCCGGCGGTGATGTTGCATATCTCCTGCAATGCCGATTCTATCTGCACAAGGTCGTCGATGTCGAACTGGATGGCGTCGCTGTCCAGTTCCCACACCTTGCGGGCAATGAAGACAGCCTCGTGCAGGGAACGCTCGGACTCCTCCAGAGCGGTTTTCAGGTCATCAACGGTGTACTCCGCGTCCCGCGCGGGCACACCCCCGGCAGCGTTTCCCGCCGGGAAATTCTTTTCCTCTTTCATGCTGCGACTGTTTTTTACCCGGAACGGAAAGGGCGTATTTCCGGCAGGTAACCGGAGAGGTGCCCTCGCGGTGGCAGATACGAAAAAGGCAGGCACACGCCGCTTGCACGGCATCGTGCCTGCCCGTATTTGCCCGTTCCGGCAGCTTGTTCACCCTGTCCGCCACGTTACGCGGCTTCCTTCACCGGTTCGGTAGCGGTTGTGGCTTCAGCGGTCTCGGTTGCCGCACTTTCGGCATTTTCCGCTCCCTTGCCGCCTTTCTTGCCGTTTTTCTTGTCCGCCTTGTCTGCCTTTTCAGCTTTTGCGAGGCTGGCGAGGTTCGGGGCGAAATTCATGGCGTTGCGGATAGCCTTTGCAGCCGCATGGATGGTTTTGGCAAAGTCACGGTTCGATTTCTCCAGATCCACTCTGGTAGGCACAAGCCCGATACGTGCCCACACGCTGTCCGTTAGGTCGTAGTGCTTGATGCGGTTACGGTTCTTGTCGCAGATGATGATTTCTGCCGGTGTGGTGGCACGGAATTTCGAGCGGATACCGTCGGCATCCTGCCGCAGACGCTTTTCCTCGGCAATGGTGTGCCACATCGTTGCGACCACGTTTTTAATCACACGGAAAATCTCGTCGTCCGTGTTGTCGGCAGGCTCGAAGTCCTTGCCGAAGAAGTGCTGTGCGGTCTGCACCGTTTCACCGTCACGGTTGGTCGAGTTGTAAACCAGCATTACACCTGCAAACGCGCTGAGGTTCGCATACTGTTCCTTGTTCAATTTAGAAGTTGCCATAATGATTTGAATTAAACGATTGCTGCGCAAAATCACGCATTGCGGGCACCCGGGGAATCGAACCCCGACCTTTGCACGCTGTACAAAGGGTGGCATTTCCCGCCACGTGCCCAAAAAATTGCCGTGCATTTCACCCTGCACGGCAAATTTTTTCGTAACTTTGTCGCACCTTATGACGTACCCCATAGCAGAGCTATCCGAATGAGCGCACTTTCGGCATATCGTGTATCGGCTTACTCACGCATCACTCGTGTCGTGGCACTGCGCTGCTTTACTCCAATTTCGGCAAGACGCTTCTCTGGCACGTCCCGGATCTTTCCCAATCCGGCAGCTAACTCTAAGGTGAGGCATTTAGGCGTTGCCGCCGAGCCGGGTATTGGGTATAGCATGGGCATATACATTTACCGGCGTCCTCCATGCGGATAGTTTTTACCGCTACCGTGCATTTTATTCCGAGCGCACATGGGCGCAATTATGGCATTATTCCTGCACGTCCTTTTTCCATACGACTCGCACTCCCAAAATTTAGCGTGCTTTGCGTATGCGGACTAAAAACACGTTTTTAGCCGTTCCAACTTGCTACATTGGTTTGTA
>OJAL01000490.1_pt1 | contig 29291 bp, 28 predicted proteins | sample 1589301 | NCBI WGS metagenome assembly OJAL01 (sample SAMN03283261) | human gut metagenome | biome: human-associated habitat; material: feces | host: Homo sapiens | place: USA | collected 2013
CAGGCCGGCGAGGATGGCCAGCACGAGAAACAGGATCAGCAGCCGGCGGCCGAGGCTCTTTTTCTTCTTCGGCTTTTTGGCCTTTTTCGCTTTGCGGCCGTGTTTGCCGGCCGGGGCCGGGGCAGGCTGCTGCACACGCCGGCGGTCGTCCGGCGCGCTGCGGCGTGGCCGGGCGGCGTCATCCGTCCACTGACTGGCGCTCCGCTGCGCGGGGCGCTGCTGAGCCGGGTGCTGCTGAGCAGGGCGCTGCTGAGCAGGGCGCTGCTGAGCCGGGTGCTGCTGAGCAGGACGCTGCTGAGCGGGACGCTGTTGGGCAGGACGCTGCTGCGTGGGGCGCTGCTGCGTGGGGCGCTGCTGCGCGGTATCGGAAGCGGGCCGCTGGGCACCCGTGGGGCGCGGCGGCGCGGAAAACAGCTTCAAGGGGCGATTCCTCCTTTACTACGGGAGATTACGAAGGGCTTGACGGCGAAAAGCAGAAAATGTTCCGCGCGCCGCCGGAAAAACGGGAAGGCTCGCCGAGCGGGCCTTCCCGGAAACATGCAGAGATGCGGCCGCTCAGCAAAGCTGCGCGCCGGCGGGCACGCTGTCATCGAGCATGAGCAGGTTGAGCTTGCCGTCCTTCTCGGCCGAGAGGAGCATACCGTTGGAGGCCATGCCCATCATCTTGCGCGGCGGCAGGTTCAGGATGGCGACGACGGTCTTGCCGACGAGCTCCTCGGGGCGGTAGTACTTGGCGATGCCGGAGAGGATCTGCCGGTCGGTGCCGCTGCCGTCGTCGAGCGTGAAGCACAGAAGCTTATCGGCCTTTTTCACCGGCTCGCACTTGAGGACCTTGCACACGCGCATGTCGCACTTGGCAAATTCGTCGATGGTCACATCCGGCAGCACGGGCGCGGACTTCGGCGCGGCAGCCGCTTCTTTTGCCGCCTTGAGCGCCTCAAGTTCGGCGAGCTCCTTAGCCATATCGATGCGCGGGAAGAGCGTCTCGCCCTTGTGCACCGTGACGTCCGCGGGCAGCACGCCCCAGACGGCGGCATTGTCCCACGTGGTCTGCTCCGGCGCAGCGCCGATCTGCGCGAAAGCCTTCACACAGCTGTCGGGCATGAAGGGCAGCAGAAGCGTGACGGTAATGCGCAGCGTCTCAAGCAGGTTATACAGTACCGTAGCCAGGCGCGCGCGCTTACTCTCGTCCTTGGCGAGGATCCAGGGGGCCGTCTCGTCGATATACTTATTGGCGCGGGAGATGACCTTGAACACCTCGATGAGTGCCTGCTGCGTGCCGAAGTTATCCATATAGCCGGCATACGTCTCACGCAGAGAGGACGCCATGGCGATGAGCTCATCGTCGAGCGTATCGTGCTCGCGCTCAGCCGGGAGCGTGCCGCCGAAGTACTTGATGACCATGGCGACGGTGCGGCTCAGGAGGTTGCCGAGGTCGTTGGCGAGGTCGGTATTGATGCGAGAGATGAGCAGCTCATTGGAGAAATTGCCGTCGCTGCCGAGCGGGAACTCGCGCAGGAGGTAGTAGCGCAGCGCGTCCACACCGTAGCGCTCGGCGAGCACGACGGGGTCGACGACGTTGCCCTTCGACTTCGACATCTTGCCGCCGCCAAGCAGCAGCCAGCCGTGGCCGAAGACCTTCTTCGGCAGCGGCATGCCCATGCTCATGAGCATGGCCGGCCAGATGATGGAGTGGAAGCGCACGATCTCCTTGCCGACCATGTGCACGTCGGCGGGCCAGAACTGGTCATAATCGTCGTACTTATCGTTCAGGAAGCCGAGGGCCGTGCAGTAGTTGAACAGCGCATCGACCCAGACATAGACGACGTGGCCGGGGTCAAAATCGACCGGGATGCCCCACGTGAAGCTCGTGCGCGACACGCACAGATCCTCAAGGCCGGGGTCGATGAAGTTTTTAATCATCTCGTTGACGCGGCTGGCCGGCTCGAGGAACGTGCCGCTGAGCAGCAGCTCACGCACGGGCTCGGCATACTTCGACAGGCGGAAGAAGTACGCCTCCTCCTCAGCATAGTGCACCTCGCGGCCGCAGTCCGGGCACTTGCCGTCGACGAGCTGGCTCTCGGTCCAGAAGCTCTCGCAGGGGGTGCAGTACTTGCCGACATACTTGCCCTTGTAGATGTCGCCCTTTTCATACATCTTCTTGAAGATTTTCTGGATGGCGGCAACATGGTAGTCGTCGGTGGTGCGGATGAAGCGGTCATAGCTGATGTTCATCAGCTTCCACAGATCCTTGACGCCCTTGGGGCCCTCGACGATGTTATCGACGAACTGCTGCGGCGTAACACCGGCCTCCTTGGCCTTCAGCTCGATCTTCTGGCCGTGCTCGTCGGTGCCGGTCAGGAACTTGACGTTGTAGCCCTGCAGCCGCTTGTAGCGGGCCATAGCGTCGGTAGCGACGGTGCAGTAGGTATGGCCGATGTGCAGCTTATCGCTGGGATAATAGATCGGCGTTGTAATGTAGAATTTTTTCTGATTCATCTGTGATTTCTCTCCTTATATAAACAAACCGGTGTGGTGTGTTTTTTACGTTTATGACGTGCCTTGTAGGGGGCGGCGTCCCCGACGCCCCGCAAGCCGTGTGTGCTTTATTCGGGCGAAGCCCGCAAAAGCCTCCCCTCACAGGGGAGGTGGCCAAGCGCAGCGATGGCCGGAAGGGTTCTGGCCGTATGCCGCAGTAATGGGCATTCCGGGTTGCCTCTGTGTCCCCCGTAGGGCGGTCAGTCCTCTGGCCGCCGCCCCGCACCTTTAGAACCCTATCGGCTTCACCCCGCACGCCTCCAGCGCGTGCCTGCACAGCACCTCGGTGCTGTCGATGAAGAACTTGCCCAAGTGCTCGTCCCGCTTAACGAGGCTCAACTCTGTGCAGCCCAGCACGGCCATGTCGCAGCCCTGCTTTTTCAGGTCGTGCACCGCCGCGCCGAACTTTGCCATATCGGCGCGTTTGCCCTGCTTGATGTCGTCATAAATGACCGACATGACCTCCTGCTGGTGCTCCTCCGACGGTGCCGCCCAATCAATGCCCTGCGCCTGGCAGGCGAGCTGATACGTCTCGGCGGCCAACGTGCCGTCCGTTGCCAGAATGCCCAGCTTTGTGCAGCCTGCCGCCTTAGCATCCGCTACAGTCAGCCGCGGCATGTTCAGCACAGGCACGGGCAGTGCCTCGGCCAGGCGGTCATAAAAATAGTGCGCTGTGTTGCATGGAATCGCCAGCACCGTTGCGCCATAGTGTACCAGGCTGAAGCCATCCTGCTCCATCACAGCAAACGGGTCATCCTTGCTTTTACCCATGATGAACGCTGTGCGGTCCGGTGTCGACGCGCGGGACGAGATGACAATGTCGATATGGTCCTGGTCGCACGTCGCGGGTGTGTGGTCGATCAGCATCTGATACAGATAACAGCTGGCCGCGGGTCCCAGCCCTCCCAGGATTCCCAGCACCTGTTTTTGTGGTTTTGTCTGCAGCGTGGCACACCCCTCCTTATAGTACACTTATAATATATTATAAGGCTAACTGCGCAATTATGCAAGGGCAAGGGCGACGGTTTTCGGAAGATTCGCAATAAAAAACGCCCTGCATTTTCATGCAAGGTGTCTGTGGTGGACCCTAATTTCAATGCAATTATATTGCAGACCGCCCCCTTGCCTCCCTTGTCAAAGGGAGGTGGCGCCGCAGCGCCGGAGGGATTCCTGCCTGTTGCCGATTGCTTTCCTTTAACCACCCAGTAGGGGCCGGGCATGCCCGGCCCGCACGCTTCGGTAAGCCTCTCCGCCAATCTTAAACAACAACATCCTACGCCAACCACCCCGGCTACATCAGATTCCGCCCGTGCGGAATCTCCCGCGCCCTAAAAACAGCCCGCGGGGCTGTTTTTGCCCCGCGGTACGCTGGACGCGGGGCCCGGGCTTTTCGATTCCCGCATGGGTCACCTTTTTCACCCGACACCTATTAAAAAACGCATACAAAGAAAAAAGCACTACCTCAAATGAAGTAGTGCTTTTTGGTGACCCAAAGGTTTCAATATCCGAACCATTCCCTTTAGAAAGCGCGATGGCCTTGTCCCCATCGCGGAGGTTTAGGTTTACAATTATTTTGTCCTCAAAGACGTATACCGTGTTTACGAAGCACTCTATTACCTGCCGCTGCACTTTGACATCACGCAAATCGCGCTGCTTGAACGATTCCAGCCACTGCACAATGTACTCTTTCGTCAACTTAGAGTGCGAAGTTTCTTCCTCAAAGATGCTAATTTGCAGTTCGTCGCGCTGGGCTTCCAATGCCGTCAGACGTTCTTTCGTCGTTTGGGTGATGATGCCCTCTTCTATCGCTGCGGCAATGTTGTCGATTTTCTTATTGACCTTTTTCAGTTCTTCTTGCAGCACAGGCAGGTGCGTGTTTTCGCGCTTCTGGTTTTCTACAAGGGCATCTGCCAGCATCGCAATTACACTGTCTTGCAGCACATATCCCAGCGCACGCTTAACTACAAACGCTTCAATCAGTTCTTTGCGGAACGCTTTCATGCGGCATCGCTCTCCTTCTTTGCGCTTGCGATGCCCACATTTATAATAGTAGTAAGTTGCTCCGGTATGGCTTGTACCGCTGTCACCTACCATTAGCGCACCGCAGTTGCCGCATACCAGCTTGCCTGTCAGAATGAAGTCTTCGTCGCTTTTCGATCTGGCAGGCGCTTTTTTGTTTGCTTTCATACGAGCCTGCACCTTATCAAATGTTTCTTGGTCGATAATCGCCGGGAATGCGTTTTCTGTGACTATATCCCGGTAGCGGTATTCGCCCAAATAGCGGCGGTTTCGCAGCATATTTTGAAAACTGCTTTTCACAAATTTCCTGCCGTAGCCGGTCCGTATGCCGCGAGCATTCATGTCCGCGCAAAGCTCCTTAATGGATTCGCCGGCGGCATAGCGTTCAAACACTTCCCGAATAATCAGGCTCATCACGGGGTCAGGCTCGTAGTGACGTTCCTCGTTGATTCGGTAGCCCAGTGGCACAGAACCGCCGTTGAACTTGCATTTCAGCGCATTGTCCGTATGGCCGCGGATCACTTTCTCCGCCAGTTCAGCCGAATAATACTCTGCCATGCCCTCCAGCATACTTTCCAGCATGATGCCCTCCGGCGTGTTGGAGATTAGCTCTGTCGCGGAAATCACTTTGACGTTGTTCTTGGAAAGTGCGCGTTTATAATACGCGGAGTCGAAACGGTTACGGGAGAATCGATCCAGCTTCCACACAAGGACAAATTGAAATCTGTGGGCGTTGCTGTCTTGGATCATCTTCTGGAACTGCGGCCGCGCGTCCGTCTTGGCTGACAATGCGCGGTCTATGTAACTGCCGATGATCTTCATATCGTTGCGTTCAGCATACGCCCTGCACTCGCGCAGCTGGCCCTCGATGGATTCCTCGCGTTGGTTATCGCTGCTGTATCGAGCGTATATCACAACATTACTGCTTGGCATTCTTACGCCTCCTCTCATGCCCTTTTATTACTTTATACGCTTTGAATATGGAAAATCCCAACAGCAAAAAGTAAATTTTTTCTAACTGTGCAATTTTGACGTTGCTTCTGCACAACAATAGTTATTTACTAAAAGTTCATTATAATTTCTTATTTTCACAATGTCATAATCTGCTACTTTAACGAAAACACAAAAGCAGCAGACATCTTTATCGATTATCCACTGCTTTTATATATCAAGTCATTTTCTATCGTTCTCGATTATGAGCAAAACATTTTGTCTATTTAAAAGCGTTCCATAATAGGTTCTCATAAAATTGCTTTCATTTTTTACTCATCATCTTCTATCGGTCTTCGTCCTATCTGTTCCGTAATATATTTTTTGAAGTCCTCATTACAGTTGCGAACAAGCATTGATGGTCTATACATTTCTTGTAAAGCATCAAGTATTATTTCCTTCTGTTCTGCCTCAATTTTTTTGAAGCTTTCCCAATCATCCTTGAAATCGTTAATCGAATCAACAGAATTTCTCACCTCATAAAATGTGCCATCTTGCTTCAGGAGAAATGCTCGCGGTGGAATTGGTCTATTTTGAAATCGTCCAAACTCTCTCGCATCAATAACATCAATAATAGCTTTCCGCCGAAGCAGTTCATCAAACGTTCCATTCATTACACATAGCTCTCTGGGTAAAAATTTAAGACCAAAAAGAAAATCTGTTAAACGTCTATATTGGACAATTCCTCGAGCTATTTTTCTCTGATCTCCATTCGCAATTGAAGATAATATTGCCGTCTTAAGATCTTCAAATTGTTCACTTAGTGCATCTATTTTCTTGTGCTCATTGTTCGTAAATCTCTGCTCTTGAAGCAACCTCTGAAAGTATCCAGACCACTGCTTTTTTAGTGTTTCTTCAATGTCCTGCCATTTTTCAAATGTAAAGATATTATTTCCTTTTGTGCGTAATCGCACAAAGTTTATAAAATTGAAAATATATTTTGCTGTTTCTTGTTTTTCGATGGAAGGAAATACAATTTTATCAATAATATCTGTTTCCTTGTTTTTTTCGTACAAAGCATGATCATGCCAAACTCTTTTGTCAATAAAAGTATATACCGGCATTGAATTTTCAATGGCTTTTAGTACTTCTAATTGTGTAACGGATATTTTTTCCTTTTCTTTAAGTGTATCAACATTTGCACTTTCATTTTTTAATGCATCAAAATCGATCTCGTTTAATGCCTCTGCCGTTGCTTTTCCGCCGAATCGTGAACCTATTATCAAAATTAGCATATCACAGTTTTGTACTTCATCAACACAACTCGTATGTGTATGAATTCTTGGATCATAAAGTACATCTTCATAGTCGCTCATAATGGGCTCATATCCAAGCCCCTTAACAAAAAGTCTTAGTTGTGATCTCAGCAATGACAGATCATAACATGTAGAAGAAATAAAAACTCTCATCTCTGCCATGGAACTATTCACCGTCCTTTTTTCTTTAAATTATATCATAAAAAAGCAACATTGTCATTTATATCTAGGTTTTTATTTCCTCTATGCACAAATTCTACCATTGAATCGTTTTTTGCTTCTTAAATTTCAAAGCTATTAGCAAAGAATATTGAAGCGTTATTCTATAACTTCACATATTATAGTTCTGTCATACAAATATGGCGAAATAACATCATCCACACAAATTACAAAGCAAAACCATCGTATAAGTAGGTCAAAATCATATCGGGGAAACAACAGTCTCATCCTCATATTAAAATCTGCACAATATTCGCACATCTTTTGTATCGACCCCGTGAATCTTATATGTTAGAATTAGTACGCACAAAATAGGGTTCTACCGTAGAGGTTGAACCTATCCAGAGTCGTGCCTGACTTTTCAGGCGCGGCTCTTTTTGTTTGTGCGAAATTTTGACAGCGGGAGGTGTTCACAGATGTTCGCAATACGTCCGCCCTGACGTAATATTTACGCTATACGCATTGTATCGCCCTAATACGCGCCTTATGCGTATTATCCGTCACTCCATTTTTGGAGAAATAACCTACTGCGTAATGTGTACGTCACTTATGCGTATAATCGGAGGTTCCTATTGAATACTGACACACTTTTAACGCGCATCTGTTTGGAGCAGTGCAGTCTGATTGACATAAACAAGAAACTGTACGAGTTGGAGCATCTTCTGCCCTCTCCTGCACCGGAGCAATTCATCGAGACAGCCAAAAGTGCGGCTCTTTTGAGCGAGCGCAGCACCGCCCAGCTTCGCAATTTTCTGTTTACCATTTGCGGCGGTATGCCGCAGGACTACTATCTGCAAGCAGCTGATATGCAGGGTATCCGCGTTGATATGACGGACGGTATCTTGTCTGTTCGGTTGCCCGCGCTGTTACCCAAAAAGATCCGCACTGAGGGCTTCAAGTTCTTGCAGCCTGCGCTCCATGTAGCATTACAACACTATTTTAATCAGCAGGGCTTCCCTCACTTCCGCGAATGCACCATCTGCATTGAACACATCTATGACCGTTGTCTGCCCCTCAAAGCCGTGCGGGATTATGACAATCTGGAAATGAAAGAAATTCTGGATATTATCGCGCTGTACTGCATGACCGATGACACCGGCGCCCTGTGCGATCAGTTCCAGACAACGCGGTTTGCAGATTCGTCCTGTACCATCATTTCTATCATGCAAAAAGAGAAATTTTCTGCGTGGTTGGATATGAAAAAACCTGCAAAATCTGTAAAAAACTGACCTCTATTTCGTCTGAAAATTCTTCAAAAAATCTCTACTTGCACATTTGGGCGGCTTTTCCTCGTCACAATCGCCTTTTCGACATTCCAAACGGAAACGCTGCACCGAAGATAATGTGCTTACGGTAGGAAAACGAGGTGATTCCTATTTCTTCACAGTCTCCAACTTTACCGTCCCACAACAGTCTCAATTATGAGTTGTTGTCGCTCACGGCCATCTGCGGCGAGGTTCCTTGTACCTGTTCTGCCCGCCTTACTGCGAGTGAAAGTTACCGCAAAAAAGTCGTCACGTCCTTGACACATGACAAACTCCTGCGTATCTTTTCTCGTCATCATCTTCGCGGCTATAGGCTCGGTGTTCGCGGAAAACGTCTGCTATTGCAGCAAGAACCTGAACGCTTTGCATTTTACTTATCCGGATGCAGCGACACGAATGCCATCAAGTCGGAAGTCCCTCGCCGCATTCGACTGCACCGTATTGCGCAAACCTATGTAACGATGCTGAATGCAGGCGTAATGATTTACCGCGATGAAAAGCCGCCGATTTTCTCCCCAGCCGCAAGTGACCCGTTCCTCATTGAACAACCCTGCTTTTATGATTCCCGCGAAATGAAAGAGGCCGAACTCGAAATGCTAAAGATTCGTGGTTCACGAATGGCAGGCGCGTTGTTCACGTCCAACCGCGTTTTCGTTGTGTACAACAGCATGGAGTTTCTGCCGGTCTTTGATCCGCAAGTCGAGATGCGCGCCAAGGTCATGCTGGAGCAAGTATGCCGCACAAAAATTTCTTTCAATCTAAAAGCAAGCGGACTTTTGCTGTCTGACAGCATTGATATTCTTCGCACCTTGTTAGAGCGTTCCCGGACTCGCAGGCTCGACCACTTCCTGTTCAATGACGGCTATGAGCATTTTTACTTTTTGACAAACGATTCCTATGGCGAGACTCTTTTGCAGCTGCTCTATCACCCGGAAATCATCGAGCAGGTAAACGCTGCACTCCTGCAAGAATTTCAGCCGCCCCTACCCAACAGCCGCCTCGAATATGATGCCATCGATGATTCAAGCGCACCGATTTTGTTCAGTTATCTGCCCGACATTCCCCGATTATATCGATTCGTCTCTGCCTTGGATTTGCTGAATAGCACCGGCATCTTGGTTTGCTTCGATTTTCAGGCAGACACGCTGCGGTCACTCTGCGGGGATAACATCGAATTGCAGATCATCGACTTCCAAAACTTCAAGGCGCGCTTTCTGCCGTCTTTCTAACACACAAAACGGCGGGCAGTCTCGTCGGCTGCCCGCCATCTTATATGAGGATTATAAATGCCTGTTTTTCGTGTAGAACGTACCAAAAACTTTACTGTTATGAGCAACCATCATCTGCGGGATAGGACTATCTCCTTGAAAGCCAAAGGGCTGCTCTCGCAAATGCTGTCACTTCCCGACGACTGGGATTATACGCTGCGCGGCCTTGCCGCCATCAACAAAGAAAGCATTGATGCCGTCCGCACCGCCATTCACGAGCTGGAAACTGCCGGATATGTTGTCCGTTCCCGCATTCGTGATGAACGCGGGCAGCTTCGCGGCTGTGAGTATTTCGTCTATGAGTATCCACACCCCGAGGATTCCGATGTTGAAAACTGCGATGACTTTTCTGTGCCGCCTGCACTGGAAACACCTGTGTCCGATTCTACTGCGCAGGAGAATCCCACGCAATTAAATAAAGAAATACCAAATAAAGAGAAACAAAATACTGATCCAATCTTATCTGATACCGACACCGTGCGGGAACAGGTTCAGGAAAACATTGAACTGGACTTACTCTGCCGCAATATGCCCGAAGCCGCCCCCGTGCTTGAGGAAATCAGCGAGCTTATTGTAGAGGCAATTCAAAATCGATGCTCTACCCAGCGGTTTGGAATCAATGTTTTCCCCGCAGACCTTGTGCGCGGTCGCCTGATGCAGCTGACAAGCGAGCATATTCGCTATGTGCTTGAATCGCTGCGAACACACAGCACCGGCATACAAAATCCAAAAAAACACTTACTGACCATGCTGTTCAATGCGCCAATTACGATGAGTAGCAAAACTATGATTGTTTCCTATTAGGAACGCTGTAAATACAAGGCTTTTCGGAGCCTACGAACCACAAAAAATAATATTTGATCTATCACATTACACAAAAAGCCGTCCGGCGTTCAAATCGGGCGGCTTTTTTGCGTGGATAGACCGGAAGGAGGCAAAAAAATAATTACAGAAATTCAACCCGCAAAATTGTGCAACTTTCACGAAAAGGAGGATAGTGAATGGCAGATGAAAAATTGAACACAGGCCCCGGTGAGGAGAAGTTCCCGGAGGCTCCCGCTCCTGTTACGGTTGACGAGCCCCAGGCTCCGGCTCCCGAACAAACTGCCGCTCCCACACCCCAGCAGGAGGGGCCTGCCCAGCCCGAGCCCGGTGATGTGGTGGTGTCCTTTGACAAAATCAATGAGCTGATGAATGAAAAGCGGCAGACAGCCCGGGCCGAGGTAGAAAAAGAGGAGGCGGCAAAAGAGCCGGAGGAGAAAACGCAGGAGGAACCTCCCGCCGCTGGGGATGGCGAACCGAAAAAGGCCCGTCGGGGCCGTCCTCCAAAAGAGGAAAAAGCGGAGCCTGCTGGCAAGGAGGCGGCGAAGCCCCGCAAGGGCCGCCCACCCAAGGCGGATAAGGCGGCCCCCGGCGAGGCCACGCCGACTAAGCGAGACAAATTGTCCCGAAGTGGGAAAAAGGCTGCGGAGGTTAAAGCTGCCCCGGAACCCGAAAAGGCCCCACCCGAAAATGCGGCTCCGGCCCCGGAACAGTCTCCGCCTGAGCCAGCCGCTCCGCCCCGTCCTGTGGAGGAAGGAAAGCTGGTCTATCTGAAGCTTTCCGAAATGCATCCATTCCACACATTCCGCCCCCATCCGTTTAAGGTGCGGGACGACGCCAAAATGCAGGAAACGGTAGCGTCCATCAAGGCAAACGGCGTAATGGTTCCTGGTCTTGCCCGCCCGGAAAAGGATGGCAACGGTTATGAGATCGTGGCGGGCCATCGCCGCCATCATGGTTGTGAGCTGGCCGGGCTGGAGGAAATGCCCTTTATCGTCCGGGAAATGACTGACCACGAGGCGGTACAGGCCATGAAGGACAGCAATAAGCAGAGGGATCAGACGCTCCCCAGCGAACTGGCCGCCCTGCTGGAGCTGGAAGTGGAGGACATCAAGCACCAGGGCGGGCGGCTGAAAAATGTGGCCGAGGGCGATATTGGAAAACGCTCCGTTGAGATCGTGGGCGAGGCGCACGATATGAACTATAAAAAGGTCATGCGTTATCTGCGGCTGAACTCCCTTGTGCCGGAACTGCTGGACAAGGTGGACGATAAAAAAATGGGCTTTATGCCCGCTGTGGAGATTTCCTATATCCGCCCCAAAAACCAGCGGCTGATCGCTGTTTCCATTGACGGAGAACAGGCGTCCCCCTCTCTGGCCCAGGCGAAAAAGCTCCGGGAGCTGGACAAGGACGGGAAACTCAACGGTGATGTCATTGACGGCATCTTATCAGAAAAGAAAAAGGAGGATCGAGGCGTGATTATTTCTACCGCTGAACTGGAAAAGTATTTTGGCAAGGAGGCTACTCCCGCCAAAATGAAGGAGCAGATCATGACTTTGCTGGACGAGTGGAAAGAGAAACAGCCGCCCGAACTGGCGAAGGCTCCGAAAAAGATGGAGCAGGACAAGTAACCACTTCGAGACATTTTGTCCCGAGGGCCCTGACCTCCGCATCATGGCTCTGGTGGTATATATCCCCCGTCGCCGCCTGTTTTTTCGTACAGCCGGGAGCGGGCTGTCAAGGGTGCATCGCACCGCCGTTTTACGGCGGCCTGCCCTTGACGGTCTGCCCCGGCTGTGCTATTTCCCCGGCAAGCGGCGGGGGTATATCCTCCAGAGCCGCCCCCTTTCCCATGGTTGGGAAAGGGCGGGGGGATTGGGTTGAACTTTCTTATTAAAATATCGGAGGTATTGACTATGAAGCGTCCCCTTGCATACATTACCGCCGCATGGTTGAGCGGCGACAGTGAAAACGCAGAACAGGCCGCCCGCTACTGCCGGGCGGTTTATGAGGCAGGCTTTTCCCCGATCTGCCCGCCCCTTTATCTGCCCCTGTTTCTCAATGACGCAGTACCCGAGGAGCATAAAAGCGGAATCGACATGGGCCGTGACCTGCTCCGCCGCTCCCATGTGCTGGTGGTCTGCGGCCACACCATGACCGAGGCCATGAAAAATGATATTGCCGTGGCCCAGCGGCTGGGAATTACCGCCACCACCCTTGAGGGCATCCTGACTGTCAAGGGACAGGGCAAACGCTGATGGAGTCTGTTTTTGAGGCTTTCATTTCAAATCCTGCCCTTTACAGTGCGGGGCATCTGGTGGGGGAAACGCTGCATTTCCCCACCAACACGGAGGAGGTGCAGTCCCTCTTAAAGAGGATCGGCGTGGACGGGGTGCGCTGCCAGGAATACTTTATTATCTCCTTTGACAGCGACATTCTCGGCCTTTATGACTATCTGGGCGAGTATGAAAACATTGACGAGCTCAACCACCTGGCCCATCTGCTGAAGGAGCTCTCCCCATCAGAACGGGAAACGCTGGAGGCGGTTATGGACAGCGGCCAGCATTGTGGCTCGGTGCAAGACTTGATCAACCTTACGCAAAATCTGGACTGCTACGACCTGCATCCCGGTGTGGACAATGAGGAAATGCTGGGCCGCCTTTATGTGGAGGATATGGAAAGTCTCGAAGTGCCGGACAATATAAAACCCTACTTTGACTTTGAAGCATACGGGCGGGACATTTCCATCAACGAAAACGGACACTTTGCACCGGGCGGCTATGTGACGAAGGTGAGTGACGATTTCCGGGAGGTCTACCACGGCCCCCAGGACATCCCCGCTGAACACAGGGTTTTTGCTTACCCTCAGCTTTCGATCCGGGAGCAGATGGCCGCTTATCAAGAAATTATTGACGGTTCCTCAAAGGAGGGGTTCCGGCGGCTGGCTGAAAAACACCATGAGGAACGGTAACTGGACTTCGAGACAATTTGTCCCAAGGCGAAAGGAGGCGGTGTAACTGATTGATGAAGAAATTTCCCGGAGCTCCATAGCGATTTCTGTCCGGGCCAGCAAGCTGACAGCCCGGGGGCTGGCCTATGTGCTCCGGGCGGCGGGCCGCCAGATCGCCAAACGGCATAAGAAAGCCCAAAGGCCCCACGGCAGGCAGAGCGTGAAAAAGCTCATGGCCCACGGCGAAAATGTGAACAGCATCGAGGTGGAGGCCCCGAAGCTCTTTGACCGCATGGCCCGCCGTTTCAATGTGGACTATGCTTTTTACAAAACCGGGCCGGACAAATACCTGCTGTTTTTCAAGGCAGGACAGGCGGATGCAATTACCGCCTGTTTTGAGCGGTACTCCCGCAGGCTGTTGGAACAGTCAAAATCCAGCCGCATCCCCATCCGGGAACAACTCAAAAAAGCGGCGGAACAGCTTGTAAAGGAACCGCCCAAAACACAGGAACGGACAAAGGAGGTGGTTCGTGAAGAACGATAGCATCAAAAAATACCTTATTCCCAACATCCCGTATCTGTTTGTCCTGTGGGCCTTTCTCAAGCTGGGGACGGCCTACCGTCTGGCGGCGGGTGCGGATTTTGCTCATAAGCTCATGGGGCTGGGCCAGACCATTGGCCCGGCCTTTGCCGACTTTGCCCCGGGGCTTGCTCCCTTTGACTGGCTCGTTGGCATTGTAGGGGCTGTGGCGTTCCGGGTAATGGTCTATGTGAAAAGCAAAAACGCCAAAAAATTTCGGCGGGATGAGGAGTATGGATCAGCCCGTTGGGGCTGTCCGAAAGATATAGCCCCTTTCGTAGATCCAAAGTTTGAAAACAACATCATTCTGACCGGGACGGAGTTCCTTACCATGAATACCCGTCCGAAAAATCCGGCCAACGCCCGCAATCTCAATGCCTGTGTGATCGGTTCGTCCGGCTCCGGCAAAACCAGGTTCTGGCTTACCCCGCAGATTTTGCAGGCCAGCGCAGATAAAAACGGCGGATGCAGCTATGTGTGTGTCGATCCCAAAGGAGGCGTTCTCGGGCAGGTGGGTCACTTCCTGCAAAAGCGTGGGTATCGGATCAAGGTGTTCAATTCCATTGATTTCACAAAATCCATGCACTATAACCCGCTGGCGTACATCCGCAACGAGGCCGACATTCTTAAATTTGTGGACGCTCTCATTTCCAACACAAAAGGCGAAGGCAAGGAAGGCGATCCATTCTGGACAAAATCGGAAACCCTGCTTTACTGCGCCCTCATCGCCTATATCATTTTTGAGGGCCCCGCCGAGGATCGGAACATGAACACATTGGTTGACATGATTTCCGGGATGGAGGTCAAGGAGGATGACGAGGATTTTATGAACGCCGTGGACTATATGTTTGCGGGCCTGGAAAAACGAAAGCCGGATTGCTTTGCGGTCAAGCAGTATAAAAAATACAAACTGGCCAGCGGCAAAACAGCGAAGTCGATCCTTATTTCCTGCGGTGCAAGGCTGGCTCCCTTTGACATCCCCCAGCTTCGGGAGGTCATGGCCTATGACGAGCTGGAGCTTGACCGCATCGGGGATCGGAAAACGGCGGTGTTCTTTATCATCTCGGACACTACGCAAACCTATAATTTCCTTGTGGCTCTGGCCTTTTCGCAGATGTTCAATCTGCTGTGCGAGAGGGCCGACAATGTTCACGGAGGCCGCCTGCCCCACCATGTACGGGTGCTGTGGGACGAGGCCGCCAACACAGGGCAGGTTCCCCAGCTTGAAAAGATCGTGGCTGTCATCCGTTCCCGTGAAATCAGCTTGACGCTGTTCTATCAGCAGTTGGCTCAGTGTAAGGCGATTTACGATAAACACGCCGAAACCATTTTGGGAAATATGGACAGCGTGATATTCCTCGGGGGCCGGGAGGCCAGCACCATCAAGGAAATATCCGAGAACTGGCTGGGTAAGGCTACAATCTCCATGCAGACGGACAGCCGCTCCCGTGGTCAGTCGGAAAGCTACAGTCAAAATAACCAGCGGCTGGGCCGGGAATTGATGACACCCAGCGAGTTGGCAACCATGCCCGGGGATAAGTGCATTTTACAGCTTCGGGGCCTGCCCCCGTTCTATTCCCCGAAATACGATTTGAAAAAGCACCCGAACTACCGATATACGGCTGAAGCCGACAAAAAGAAAAACACCTTTGACCTTGACCGGCTTATCAACCGCCGCAGGCGGCCCAGGCCGGACGAGCTGTGTGAGGTGTATGCCGTGGCTGTGCCGGATGATGGGCTCACAAGCGAGGACGAGGACATCCTCAATTATGATGACATCGACGATCCGGACGCCTTTGCATAAATAGGGCTTTGGGACAAAGTGTCCCGAAGTATGTAACCTGCCGCCAGAAATGGCGGCTTTTTTCATGGCCGGGAATACCCCGGAGAAAAGGAGGCTCTATGCAGTTTTTCACTTCCGCTATTGATACTTTGCAGACTCTTGTTGTAGCCCTCGGCGCTGGACTTGGCGTGTGGGGCGTTGTCAATCTGCTGGAGGGCTATGGATCGGACAACCCAGGTTCCAAGAGCCAGGGCATGAAGCAGCTCATGGCTGGCGGCGGCATCATCCTTTTGGGAACCACGCTGATCCCCCTGCTGTCTGGCTTGTTCTAAGGAGGGCTTATGGATTTTCTCACCGACTGGCTCACGAACTGGCTGAAAGAGCTGTTGATCAGCGGTATCATGGGGAACCTCGAAGGGCTCTTTGATACCGTCAATGCCAAAGTCGGAGAGATTGCGGTACAGGTAGGGACTACCCCGGCGGCATGGAACGCCGGGGTTTTCTCCCTTATCCGCCAGCTTTCCGAAACGGTGATCCTGCCGATTGCCGGATTGGTGCTGACCTTTGTTGCCACCTACGAGCTGATACAGATGCTTTTGGAAAAGAACAATATGCACGAGTTTGATGTGGCGAATATCTACAAATGGGTATTCAAAACCGCTTGTGCCATCCTCATTCTTTCCAACACCTTTAATATTGTCATGGCGGTGTTCGATGTGTCGCAGAGCGTGATTGCGGATGCGGCGGGGCTCATCCAAGGCTCCACCGACATTACGCCGGATATGCTGACGGAGCTGGAAACCACGCTGGAGGGCATGGACTTGGGGCCGCTCCTTGGCCTGTGGCTCCAGTCCTCTGTAATCGGGCTGACCATGCAGATCATGGGGATCATCATTTTCGTTCTGGTGTACGGAAGAATGATTGAAATATATTTAATGACCAGTTTAGCCCCCCTGCCCGTTGCCACGTTTTCCAACCGGGAGCTGGGCGGCACAGGGCAGAACTACCTAAAATCCCTGTTCGCCGTGGGCTTTCAAGGGATGCTCATACTGGTCTGTGTTGCGATCTATGCGGTGCTCATCCAAGGCATCGCCACAGGCGGCGATCCGATTGGAGCGATATGGGGAACCGTGGGCTATACGGTTCTTCTGTGCTTCATGCTGTTTAAGACAGGCGGCATCGCCCAGCGCATCTTCGGGGCGCATTAAACGGACGGACTTCGGGACAATTTGTCCCGAGGCCGGGAAAGGAGGAAATGATTTTGGATAAGGATGTCATATTAACCCCGGAACAGATCGCCGCCGAGGAGCGGCGCTGGCTGTTCGATGCGCCGATTGCGGAACTGGCCGAGGTAAAAGGCGTGACGGTGGACGAGGCGGTTAAGCTGCGGACGGACGCAATTTTGCAGGAGGCCGCTGTTCCCATCGAAGTCACGGTTCGCCCGATTGAGCCCCAGGGCAAGCTCATCGGCTTTGCCAGCGTCAACTATGGCGGTGTAGTGATTGACGATTTCAAGGTGGTGGATGGTAAGAACGGGATTTTCCTTGGAGCTCCCAGCAAACCCGATCCCACCAGCAGGACAGGCTACCGCTCCACGGTGCGGATCAATGACCGGGCCACCCAGGAGCGGCTCAATGCGGCGGGAGCCCAGGCATACCATTCAGCGGTGGAAAAGCTCATCGCCCGGGCCGAGGCAGTCCGCCCCACCCCGATTAAGGAGCAGATGGCACAGGCCGCAAGGGAGGCCGGGAAGGAAAATGCCGCCCGAACCGCCCCGGCAAAGAAGAAGGAGGCCCGGGATGACAGGTGATGTGACCTCGAGACAAATTGTCCCGAAGTCTCCAGCCTGCCCGGAGGGGCTGTTTTTGATGGACGGGATTGAAGGGCTGCGCTCTTGGCCGAAGCACTCGGTTGATATGCTCCTTACCGATCCGCCCTATGGCACTACCCGGAACTTTTGGGATGTGCCGCTCCCGCTCCCGGAGCTGTGGGAGGCGGTCAAGTGGGCGGTCAAGCCGGATGGCGCAGTGCTGTTTTTCGCACAATGCCCCTATGATAAGGTGCTGGGGGCATCCAACCTCTCTATGCTCCGCTATGAATGGGTGTGGTACAAAAGCAGGTGTACTGGCTTTCTCAATGCAAGGCGGGCTCCCTTAAAACGGACGGAAAACATTCTGGTGTTTTATCAAAAATTGCCCTATTACGATCCGCAGTTTGAACAGGGCAAGCCCTATAAGAAAATTTCCCGGACAGGGGACAACAGCCCCAACTATGGAAAATTCCTGCGTTCCAGCAGCGGATCAGAGGATGGCCTGCGTTTCCCCGGAAACCTGCTGGCCTTTTCTTCCGTACAGCGTACCGTCCACCCCACGCAGAAACCCGTGGAGCTGTGCGAGTATCTCATCAGAACCTATACCCGGCCCGGGGAGGTAGTGGCAGACATCTGCGCTGGCTCCGGCACGACTGCTGTGGCTGCTGTCAATACGGGCCGCCGCTTTGTATGCTTTGAAACCGCCCCGGCCTTTTACGCCCCGGCTACAGAACGCATCCGGCTGGCTACTGAGGCGGTCAAAGCCGGGCAGAAAGGAGTATGACTATCGGAAACTATTCTATCATTTACGCCGATCCCCCTTGGCAGTACCAGCGCAGTAAGGTACAGGGGGCGGCAGAAAACCATTATCCCACAATGGGGATTGACGAGCTGTGTGCGCTCCCGGTGGCTGATCTGGCCGCCCCGGACAGCGCACTTTTTTTGTGGGCGACTTTCCCCCAGCTCCCGGAGGCCCTGCGGCTCATAGAGGCGTGGGGCTTCCGCTATAAGTCTGTGGCCTTTGTCTGGCTGAAAAAGAATAAAAAGGCAGACAGTTGGTTTTATGGTCTTGGCTTCTGGACGAGGGGAAATGCGGAAATCTGCCTGCTGGCTACCAGGGGCCATCCCAAACGGAAGGCGGCAAATATCCATCAGTTTATCATTTCCCCGATTGAAGCCCACAGCAAAAAGCCGGACGAGGCCCGGGAAAAGATCGTGGCCCTTATGGGCGACCTGCCCCGGGTGGAGCTCTTTGCCAGACAGTCCCCGCCCGGCTGGGAGGTGTGGGGAAATGAAGTGAAAAGCACGATCCCGGACTTTGGGCTCATGGGGCCCCCGCAAAATCAGCGATTTTGTGGGGAGAGGAGGAACAACGGAGCGGACGGACTTCGGGACAAAGTGTCCCGAGGTAGTCAAGCGGAGTTTGTGACGACGAGTCCCGAGGTTAAAGGGGCCGGAAAGGAGGCTGATCCATGCCCTATGTGAATGTACCCAACGACCTGTCAAAAGTAAAAACCAAAATGGCCCTAAACCTTACCAAGCGCCAGCTCATCTGTTTTAGCTGTGCGGCGGCGGTAGGCATCCCGTCCTATCTGCTGGCCCGGGGCTCTATCGGTAATACCGGGGCCATGTTCCTTATGCTGGCCGTGATGCTCCCGGCGTTTCTTCTGGCCATGTATGAAAAAGACGGGCTCCCGGCGGAAAAGGTGCTGAAAAACATCATACGGGCCCGGTTTCTGCGGCCCGGAGTCAGGCCCTATCAGACACAAAACATTTACGCCCCCTTTGCCGGACGGGGCGCTGTGAGAAAGGAGGATGCGATTGCGAAAGGCAAATCCAACCAGCGGAAGAAAAACCGCAAAGGCTAAAAACCGGGCGGCCCTGTCCGCCCAGCAGACGATCCCCTATGTGGCGATGCACCCGGACGGGGTATGCAAGCTCCCCGGCGGGCTCTACACAAAGACCGTGGAATATGAGGACATCAATTATTCCGTGGCATCCACCGAGGATCAGACTGCAATCTTTGGCGGCTGGAGCTCATTTCTCAACTACTTTGACAGCTCCCTGCCGTTCCAGCTTTCCTTTATCAACCGCCGCTCCCACTCCCGGAGCCGCTATAAGGTAAACATTCCCCAGGCGGATGATGATTTTAACAGCGTCCGGGAGGAATTTACCGGGATGCTGAAAAACCAGATCGCCCGGTCTAACAACGGGATTGAACGCTCCAAGTACATTACTTTCGGCATCCCAGCCGGAGGGATCGTGGAGGCCCGGCCCCGTCTGGAGCGTGTGGAGGCCGATGTGATGGGCAACTTTAAGCGGCTGGGTGTTCCCTGTGAACCGATGGACGGGCGGGCAAGGCTGGCCCTGCTTCACAGCCAGATGCATCCGGGCAACCGGGAACCGTTCCGCTTTTCATGGAAGGACATCCCGCAGACGGGGCTCGGCACCAAGGACTATATTGCCCCAGACAGCTTTGACTTCCGGCACTCCCGCCTGTTCCGGGTGGGCCAGTATTGGGGCGCTGTTTCCTACTTGCAGATTTTAGCGTCTGAGCTCTCGGATAAACTGCTGGCAGAAATTCTGGAGCTGGATGCGGAAATGACCGTAACCCTCCATATCCAGACGGTGGATCAGCTAAAGGCTATCAAAACCATCAAGGGAAAAATCTCCGACATCGGAAAAATGAAGGTGGAGGAACAGCGGAAGGCTGTCCGGGCCGGGTACGATCCCGACATTCTCCCGCCCGACCTCATTACCTTTTCCAAGGATGCGGCGGAGCTTCTTGCTGACCTCCAGTCCCGCAACGAGAGAATGTTCCTTTTGACTTTTACGGTAGTCAATATGGCCCCTACCCGCCAGCGGCTGGAAAACGATGTGTTTACCGTGGGCGGCATCGCACAGAAATACAACTGCGCCCTCAAGCGGCTGGACTGGCAACAGGAGCAGGGCTTTGTGTCCTCGCTGGCTCTCGGCTACAACGAAGTGGAGATCCAGCGTGGTATGACAACCAGCTCCACAGCAATTTTTATCCCCTTTATGACAAGGGAGCTGCGGATGGACGGGCAGGCCCTCTACTATGGCATGAACGCCCTTTCCCACAATGTCATTATGGCTGACCGCAAAAAGCTGAAGTCGGCCAACGGAATGTACCTCGGCTCTACAGGCTCGGGAAAATCCTTTGCGGCAAAGCGGGAACTGCTCAATGTCTTTCTGACCATCCCCCAGGATCGGATTATCATTGTCGATCCGATGGGCGAATATGCCCCACTGGTTCGCAGGCTGGGCGGACAGGTGATCGAGATTGCCCCGGATAGCCACCACCACCTAAACCCGATGGATGTGGAGCTTAACATGGCCGCCGGGGAGAGCCCTCTTTCCATGAAGGCAGATTTCCTGCTCTCCCTGTGCGAGCTGGTGGTAGGCGGAAAGGAAGGCTTACAGCCCATCGAAAAGACAGTTGTTGACCGCTGTGTGCGGCTGGTGTACCGGGAACAGGCCCTTGGGCTTGATACGGGAAAAACCCCGCTTTTGCAGGACTTGTACGAGGAGCTCTTGAAACAGCCGGAGCCCGAGGCCCGGCGTGTGGCAACCGCCCTTGAGCTCTACTGCACCGGCTCCCTCAACCTGTTTAACCATCCCACGAATGTGAAAACCGACAGCCGGGTGGTGTGTATCGTGCTGAAAAACATGGGAGAAAACCTCCGCAAGATCGCCATGCACATCACAAATGAATTTGTGTCCCAGGCGGTAGATACCAACTTCCGGGAGGGCGTGGCGACATGGTGCTATTTCGATGAGTTCCATGTCCTGCTCCGTGATCCGCTGACCGCCAGCTATTTTGTGGCGGTGTGGAAAATGCTGAGAAAGAAAGGCTGCGTTCCCAGCGCCCTCACGCAGAATGTGAAAGACCTTCTGGCCAGCCGGGAGATCGAGAACATTCTGGACAACACCGACTTTATGATTTTGCTCTCGCAGGCGCAGAGTGACCGGGCGATTTTGGCAAGACAGCTCGGTATTTCCGAGCATCAGCTTTCCTACATTACCCACTCTAATTCCGGCGAGGGCCTGCTGTTTTACGGGAATGTGACCATCCCGTTTGTGGATCGGTTCCCGAAGGGGGAAATCTATGACCTCTTAACCACCCGACCGGAGGATATGAAGAATGAAGCGAAAACCGAATAAACCACGCCCGGAGTCCCAAACGCATACGGAACCCGGAAACGGGGCTGCCGAGCCCGAGGGCTCTGCTTTTGGGGCTGGCTCTGAACAGGAGCCCGGGGCGGCTGGCACTTCGGGACAAAGTGTCCCAAAGTCAAAATTCCGGCAGAAAAGCCAGCAGGAACAAGCGGCGGCATCCAAGCTCCGCATGGAAAAGCGGGGCGAAAAACGGGAGGCCGCCCGGGAAAAGCTGGCAAAGCAGAAGCCGCCCAAACAAAAAGGCCCGATCCGTAAGGCGGCGGGGGCCGCCGGATGGGGCGTTCACGGCTTTGTGCATGGCAAGCTCTACGAGGTGGAGCAGGAAAATGTAGGAACTGAAGGGGCCCACCGCTCGGAGCTTGCCGGGGAGGTTGTCCTGCGGCATGGCTCCCGGTTTGTAAAACGCAAAGTCCGGGAGCATCCGGCAAGGGCGGCCAGCCGGGCCGAGGCCAGGTATCAGAAAGCGGCGGCGGATTATCATTTCCACACCGCCGCACAGGAGCACCCGGAGCTTTCCAAAAACTATTTTACCCGGTACTGGCAGAAACAGCGGCTTAGAAGGCAATACCAGAAGCGGGCGAAGGTGGCCGCAAAACAGAGCGCAAAAGCCGCCGGGAAAACAGCCGCCGCCACGGAAAAGCTGACAGCCCGGGCCGCCGGGTTTGTGAAGCGCCATCCAGTCGGATGCCTTCTGGCGCTGGCCTGTGTCCTTGTGATCGCCCTGCTCCAGTCCTGTTCGTCCTCGCTGGTGTCCATCGGCAACGCCGGAGCCGGGGCGCTGGGAGCCACCACTTACCCCTCTGAGGATGAGGCGATTTTAGGGGCGGAGGCGGCTTATGCCGGGCTGGAGACAGAACTGCAAACCTATCTTGATACCTACGAAAGCACCCACGATTATGACGAGTACCACTTCGATCTGGACGAGATCGAACACGATCCCTATGTGCTCATTTCCCTGCTGTCGGCGCTCCATGAGGGGGAATGGACGCTTTCACAGGTGGAGGGCTCCCTGCAAATGCTCTTTGACCGCCAGTATATTCTGACGGAGCGTGTGGAGGTGGAGACACGCTATGACAGCGACGATGAACCCTATTCGTGGTACATCTGCTATGTGACGCTGGAAAACAAAAACCTGTCCCACCTGCCTGTTTCCCTGTTGAGCGAAGAACAGATGTCCCGGTATTCCATCTATATGTCCACCCTCGGCAACCGTCCCGACCTGTTTCCCGACTCTCCCTATGTGGACAAATACATTACCAACCCGCCGGAGGGCTATGAGGTTCCGGGGGAATATCTGGACGATGAAACATTCGCCGCTATTTTCTCGGAGGCAGAGAAATACATCGGCTATCCCTATGTGTGGGGCGGCTCCAGCCCGTCTACATCCTTTGACTGCTCCGGCTATGTGTCATGGGTGATCAATCATTCCGGCTGGAATGTGGGCCGCCTTGGGGCGCAGGGGCTTTACAACATCTGCACCCCGACCAGCTCCCCAAGGCCCGGCGACCTTGTGTTTTTCAAGGGAACCTATGATACCCCGGGCGTGAGCCACTGTGGGATTTATGTAGGCGATGGGCGGATGCTCCACTGCGGAGATCCCATCGGATACGCAAACTTAAATACAAGCTACTGGCAGTCTCATTTTTACGCCTACGGGCGTTTACCATGATTGGAGGTCATTTATGGCAACAGCAAAAAGCATGAAAATCCAGGCCGAGATTGATAAGGTCAAGGCCAAAATCAGCGAACAGCAGGCCCGGCTCAGGGAGCTGGAGCAGAAAAAGCTGGAGGCGGAAAACAGCGAGATCGTGGACATCGTGCGTGGCATGAGCATCCCCCTTGCGGAGCTGCCCCTGCTGTTTGAAAAGCTGAAAGGCGGCGGGGCTTTGGGACAAAGTGTCCCGAAGTCCGAGGATAAGGAAAAGGAGGAAAACTGAATATGAAACGGTTTCAAGTTTTGACAGCGGCGCTTTGTGCCGCTGTTTTGTTATGCGGCTTTAGCGTTCCCGCCTATGCCTACGCAGGCGGCGGCGAGGGCGAGGACTACGGCGATCCCACAATGGAAACCCCGGCCCCGGAGCCGACTATTACGCCGGGCGAGGGCTTTTCTGAGGAGGGAAACCTTGTAACCCGTGATCTGCTCTATGACGAGCACACCAACAAGCAGTTTATTACCGTACAGACCAGCGGCGGCAATACCTTTTACATTGTCATTGATTATGACAAGCCTGTGGACGAGGAAGGTGAACAGTATGAAACCTACTTTTTCAGCGTTGTGGATGAGGGGGATCTGCTGGCCGCAGCCGAGGCCGCTGGCGTGGAACAGGCGGTCTGCTCCTGTCCGGAGAAATGTGCGGCGGGGACTGTGAATACAGACTGCCCGGTGTGCTCCGTCAATATGGGGAAATGCGTAGGTGCAGAGCCGGAGCCCGAGCCTGCCCCGGAGCCTGAGCCGGAACCCGAGAAGCCGGGCAACGCCGGGATGATCCTTTTGGTGCTGGCTGTCATGGGCATCGGCGGCGGGGCCGCATGGTATTTCAAGATTTACTGTCCGAAACACCAGCAAGCTGACCAGCCCGAGGAGGACGATGGCGGGGAGTACCCGGACTATGACGAGTTTGAAGATGACGGCCCCCCGTGGGACGAGGAGGACGAAACCGAAGAAAAGGAGGAAATCAGATGAATTTTACCAACAGTCCCTTTGAACGAATGATGAAAGAAAAACCCCGTCCCCAGGCTCCTGCCAAGAACAGGCCGCCCAGAGGCTCCGCCTGTTGTGGCTGCTGTTACTGGCGGGGGATCGCCTGTGTGTCCTGCTACAAGGAGCTTTTGAAGGCCGGGGCTGGCGGGAGGTGATGGATTGTCCCGTGAACTGACACGCAAGGAAAAGACAGCGATCCGCTCTCTTGTGGTAACATGGTGCGCCAACTATGACCGGGAATACGGATGCCTGCCGCTGGATAGCGATTGCTATATGCTGGGTAAATGCTGGACGGGATCATACTGCCGCTATTTCCGGGAGTCCGTCCTGCCCCTTGATCCGGCGCTGGAAGTGGCCCTTATGAGCGAGGGCCCAAGGCCGGATTTTAAGATATGCCCGGTATGCGGCGGGCCTGTTCCCCCGGACAGGCGGCAGGCGTACTGCTCGGCGGCCTGTGCAAAGAAAGCCCACCGCCGCCAGCAACGGGAATATATGCGGAAAAAGCGGGGTGCATCCGTTGACAATTAGGGCCTGTAAAACCCGCTTATAGCAAGGCTTTCCGGGGCCATTTCGTTGGCTTGCCGTATCATTCTACGGTCTGGCCCCGTTTGCCCCGATGCTGTCAACATCCATACAGCGGGACTTTGGGACAATTTGTCCCGAAGTACCCGCTTTCTGAGAGGAGGAATTATGCCGAAATATTACCCCATCAATGAGGAGGCCGCCCGGCGTGCCAAAAACGCCAACAGCTTTTCCGACTATGTTCCCGGCTCCGCCACCGCCGCTTACCGTGAAATGGTGGATCGGGCCTATACCCTCGGGAAACAGCAGAAAGGGCGTGTCGATCCCATGTACCACGAAAAGATTGACGGGCTCATAGACCGCTATGCCCGCAAGCTGGCGGAGAACATCAACCAGTGCAATCTCATAGATGCCCGTGTACCCTCGATCCTCATCGCCGGAGGCTCCAACTTCCCGGTGCGGAAAAAGGAAAAGCAGAACGCCGCCCGGGATAAGAATATGGGCGAATATATGCAGATCGAGGGCCTGCTGGATAAGGTGCGCTCAACAGGTATGGGCGGGATCAGCGCAGACGATGACCGGGCCGTGGAAAAGCTGGAGGCGAAGCTGGCAGGGCTGGAGGCCATGCAGGAGGAAATGAAAACCGTCAATGCCTACTACCGCAAGCATAAAACGCTGGAGGGCTGTCCCGTCCTGTCCGCCGAGGAAATTGGAAAGTTCCAGTCCTCTATGGCATCCGACTGGCGCAAAAATCCCGTACCCTATCCGTCCTATCTGCTTACCAACAACAACGCCAACATCCGCCGCACACGCCAGCGCATTGAGGATTTGAAAAGCCAGTCGGAATATGCGGGCTGGGCCTTTCCCGGGGGACGGGCGGAAATCAACGAAGGAGAAAACCGCTTGCAGCTCTTTTTTGAGGAAAAGCCATCGGAGGAACAGCGGCGGGAACTGAAAAGCAACGGTTTTAAGTGGGCTCCCAGCCAGGGAGCATGGCAGAGACAGCTTACGAAAAATGCCATATATGCGGCGGGCCGGATGGAATTTTTGCGCCCGGAGGATGGGCAGAGCCCTTACCAGCTCCAGCCCTTTGCCCGGAAAACGGAAAAGGATATGACACGATGAAGGAGGTGTATTTGTGGACAAAAATCAAGGCTATTCCATTTTGAAGGCTGTGATGCTGGAAAATGGCAGGGGCTTTGCGCTGGGGCATCATCCCACAGCTCCATCCCCCTATGTCACATGGGCCTGTTACGATGATAAGAACGGCCAGCGGCAGTATGAATGGGGACATTACGGCAACGATCTGGCCGCTATGGAACAGGATTTTTCAGACCGGGTAAAGGACTATCAGCGGCTTTACTATGTGGGGATCGTGCAGACCGAGGCCCCCGGCCTTTACAAATATTACTCTACCCAGCGGCCTGTGGACATCGGGACATTCCCCAAACCGCCCCACAATGCCCCGGATGAGATCGTCAACTATGACCGCCGCATCCCGGTGGAGGGCGGCGCATTTCTGGCATGGGGGCATCTGACTTATACAAGACCGCTGACCGAAAAGGAGGCGTCTGACTATGAGCTCCGTCCTGCCCCCGTCATTTCTGAATTATCCCGAAAAAACGATGACAGGCCCCTCTCGATTGCCCAGCAGATGAAAGAGGCCGGAGCTCTGGCCGAAGCCAGCCAGGGCGATCCCATCCATAAGAAAAAGGCCCCCGACCGGGGCGACCGATAGGAGGATTTGTATGGAAGAAAGATATAACCCGATGAAAAGTGCGGAGATCGCCACCGAGCACAATTACAATATGCTGGACGGTGTTCTCAATAACCAGGCCCCACCCCCGGAGGAAAAGGAGCTGGATAAGGTTAAGGAACCGCCCCACAAGCGCCGGAGCCGGGAACGGGAGGAACGATGACAAAGAAACGCCGCCGCCCGATCCATCTCCATGTGATGGTGTCCGAGGAGGAGCAGGCCCTTATTCAACAACGCATGGCCGAGTCGGGCATCCGCAATATGGGGGCCTATATGCGGAAAATGGCCCTCAATGGCTATGTGCTCCATGTTGACCTCTCGCCCGTCCGGGAGTTGGTATCGCTCCAGCGGCGGTGCTCAAACAACCTCAATCAAGTGGCGATCCAGGCCAACACCTACGGCGGGATTTACCCCGAGGAGATCGCCGCTTTGCAACGGGACTATGCCGCCCTGTGGGGGCCGCTGTCCGATCTGCTGAAAAAGCTCTCCGCATTGGTGGAGCTCTGATCCTGCCGGGGAGTGGCGTATGCCGCTCCCCGGTTTTCACTACTTCGGGACAATTTGTCCCGAGGTGCTGAAAGCCGGAGGCATCCTTGTTGTCCCTCCCGGACAGAGGTATAATTATCATGTAAGGAACCATAAACCACACTTTTCAAGGAGGTATCAAGCGATGCGGATCATTCTGAAACTTTTAGCGGCCCCCTTTGTTCTGGCCCTCACGCTCCTTGTGGCAGTATTGAATTTTGCTTTTTCCTTTGCGTCATGGGTGTTCTGCGCCCTGTCCTTTCTCTGTCTGATCGGAGCCCTGTTTGCTTTAATCACGGGGGATCGCTGGGGCATACAGGGGCTTGTGATCGCCTTTGCTGTTTCGCCCTTCGGCCTGCCCGCTGTGGCGGAGTGGCTCATTGACAAGCTGGACAGTCTCAACTACTCGCTAAAGAGTTTTATCACAGGATAACGCTTTGGGACAATTTGTCCCGAAGCCCCCTGCGGCGGCTGGACGGACAGCCGCCGTTTTCTTTTGGAAGGAGGTGTGCTCACGGCTACAACTTATATCCGGCCCTACAAGGTGGCGGCTGGGAAAGGCGCTGTCCAGACAATGGAGGAACGCTTTAACTATGGGCTTAATCCGAAAAAGCTGGGAGCCCTGTCCTCATACCTCTGCGATCCGGCCACGGCTCCCGCTGAGTTTCTGCTGGTAAAGAGTCAGTACCAGGCGGAAATGGGCCGGGCCGTAGAGCGTGGAGCCCTGTTTTTTCAAATCCGGCAGGCGTTCCCGCCCGGCGAAGTGACAGCGGAGGAGGCCAACCAGATCGGCTATGAAACAGCCATGCGCTGGACAAAGGGAAAGTATCAGTTTTTTGTCTGCACCCACACAGACAAGGGCCACCTCCACAATCACATTTATTTTAATTCAACGGCCTTTGACCGCTCTCGGAAGTTCCATAATTTTATCGGCTCCAGCTTTGCCCTGCGGCGGCTCTCTGACCGGGTGTGCATTGAGCATGACCTCTCTGTGATCCAAAATCCAAAACAGCACAGCAAGGGCCGGTATCTCCATTATGGCCAGTGGATTGGGGAAAAACCGCCCTCTGCAAAACAGCGGGTGCGGCTGGCCATCGTGGAGTCCCTGCAAAAACAGCCCGCCGATTTTCCGGCGTTTCTGAGGCTTATGGAGGAGTCCGGCTTTCTGGTAAAGCATGGCCGTGGCGGTGTGATCTCCTTCCTTGCTCCCGGGCAGGATAAGCCCACCCGCCTACGGGCATCCACCCTCGGGGATGGTTTTGATCCCGAGGACATCCGGGCTGTGATTGCCGGGGAGCGTCCGATCCCGGAGCTCCCGCAGGAGGCCCCGGCTCCTGCCCGTCGTGTCAATTTGATTATAGACATTCAAGAGCGCATGGCACAGGGCAAGGGCCCGGCCTATGAACGGTGGGCCAAGGTTTACAATCTGAAACAGATGGCTGCTGCGCTCCAGTACCTACGGGAAAATGATTTGATGGACTATGAGGCGCTGGCGGCCAGTACCGAAAAGGCGGTAGAGCGTTTTCACACGCTGTCTGAGGAATTACGGCAAACGGAGGCAGAGCTGGAAAAGACCTCCGGGCTCATGGCGGCTACTGTGGACTACGCAAAAACCCGGCCTGTGTTTGACGGTTACAAGGCGGCCCGGTACAGTAAAAAATATCTGTCGGAGCATGAGGCGGAGCTTGCCGCTTACCGGGCGGCCCGGGCCACTATGAATGAGCTTTTGGACGGTGCAAAACTGCCAAAGATGGCGGATATGAAAAAGTCCCGCCAGGAATTGGCGGGAAAGAAAAAAGCCCTCTATGCGGAATACCGCAAGGCCCAGGCGGATATGCGGCAGGCTGTGGCGGTCAAGGCGAATATTGATCATCTGCTTGGCGTGACGGACGGGCGGGAAAATAAGGTCCAGGAGCGATAGCGACAGGCCGCAGACAACAGGCGCATAGCGCCGGGACTTTGGGACAATTTGTCCCGAAGTCCAGCGGGTTTGGGGAGCTCCCCAACAAGCATTTTTGCGGGCCTGCGGCCAGCAAAAATTTCGGAGTGTGGCCACACCCGAATTGCTTGCCATTTAGCGGCACCCC
>OJAL01000498.1_pt1 | contig 28965 bp, 21 predicted proteins | sample 1589301 | NCBI WGS metagenome assembly OJAL01 (sample SAMN03283261) | human gut metagenome | biome: human-associated habitat; material: feces | host: Homo sapiens | place: USA | collected 2013
AGTCAATAGGTACGATAACAGATATAGATGGGCGGTTTGTGTTGGATGCCCCGAAGAATGCCGTTTTACAGATTACGTATATCGGGTATGTTTCTCAAGAAGTGAAAGTTTCTGGAAATAAAGAACTTAATATAATATTGAAAGAAGATACAGAAACTCTTGATGAAGTGGTGGTAGTAGGCTATGGTACGATGAAAAAAACGGATTTGACAGGAGCCGTCATGCAAGTAAAAACAAATGATATCAAATCAGTCACTGCAGGTAATCCTTTACAAGCATTGCAAGGACGGGCACCAGGTGTTTCAGTCATGACTAATAATATTCCCGGTGAGTCACCAACCATGCGTATCCGTGGTTCCGGTTCTATTAGTGCGGGAAATGACCCTCTTTACGTAGTAGATGGTTTCCCTTTGATGAATGGTTCCATATCCGAAGTAAACGCTAACGATATCGCTTCTATTGAAGTACTTAAAGATGCATCCGCAACTGCTATTTATGGTTCCAGAGGAGCTAACGGAGTAGTAATGATAACTACCAAGACAGGTGCTAAAAACGCTAAAAACTTATCCTTCAATGCCACTTACGGTTTCCAAATGCCCGGGCGTTTGATAGAAACGATGAATCACGAGCAGTTTGTAGACTTTATAAACACTGCATACACTAATGCTAAAGGAACACCTGTATATACAGCAGCTAATCCCGCTCCTGATATCCACACGGATTGGCAGGATGAAATTATTAAGGATAGCGCTCCTGTTCAAGATTACAGCATCTCTTTTGATGGGACAACAGGAGATACACAATATATGGTATCAGGAGGGATGTTTTTACAGAATGGATTGATTTCCAGTGCCAAATTTGATAAATATACATTCCGTAGCAACATACAGCATAAATTCAATCGTTTCTTAACCATCGGTAGTCATCTGCAATATGCATATACCGAACAAGCCAAAGCTGGAATCGGGAATACAGCTGGTAGTCTTAGTTCCATTTGGAGAAGCGGATGGCCTACGTTGCCTGTTAAAAATGAAGATGGAAGTTTTGCAATACCAGCAGATAACCCAGCCATAGCCGGATTCTTCTCGGATGACGCAAGATGGAATCCTATAGCCAATTACGGTGAAGTCACCAACACTAGGACAACCAGTCGTTTGTTTGGAGATGTATATGCAGAACTTAAAATAACCAAAGACTTGACTTTTAAAACAAATTTCGGCATCGATATAGCCAATGTAAGAAATTACAACTATGGTTCATCCAAACAGACAACGGCTACGGGATCAGGCAATGGAGGTAATGGATATATTAAAGAATTAAGCCGGATAACGGAAAATATCCTTACTTATACAAAAAACTGGGATGAACATCGTTTTTCAGCTACAGGAGTTTATTCATGGCAAGATTATGTATATGAAAACTTATCAATCAGTGGTAAAGGATTCCAAAATGATGAAACAGGCGCATGGGATATGGGATTGGCCGACCGCGAAACTATGAGCTACGCCAGTGGAAAATATGGTAACACCCTTATTTCATTTACCGGACGCTTTACCTATGCTTACAAAGACCGTTACCTGATGACAGCGACAGCACGTTATGACGGTTCTTCACGTTTCGGAACTAATAATAAATGGGGATTCTTCCCATCTGTTGGTTTAGGGTGGCGCATTTCTGAAGAAACTTTCTTGGCGAATAACAAGGTTATTACTAATTTAAAGCTACGTGGAAGCTATGGTATTACAGGTAATCAGGAAATAGGTAATTACAAATCATTGGCACAATTAAAATCCAAAAATTACATTTATAATGACGCACTCATGCAAGGATTTTATGAAACAATAGGGAATCCAGATTTAAAATGGGAACGCACCAAACAGTTCGATCTAGGTTTCGATTTGTCATTATGGAATAGAATTCATCTGAATGTCGATTATTATTCCCGCCGTACTTCAGATTTGTTATATGATGTACCTATTCCTTCTACTTCCGGCTTTTCCACTATGTTGAGCAATATTGGTATTGTCAGCAATAAAGGGGTGGAAATAGCATTATCCGGGCGCATTGTTGAAACAAAAGATTTCAAACTGGATGCAACTGTCAATATAAGTAAGAACAAAAATGAAATTAAAGAGCTGTATAATGATGTAGAGTCAATAACCGTTACGTCTGGTTTAGGTCTAAGTAAATATTTGAAAGTCGGTGAATCATTACTTTCTATTTATGGATTAAAATCAGAAGGAATTATTAAGACAGAAGAGCAATTAGCAGCTTATCAAAAGATTGTTCCGACTGCCCAACTAGGAGATGAAATGTATGCCGATATTGATGATGATAAAGCAATAACCGCTAAAGACCAAATCAATATTGGTGAAACAGAACCCAACTTCTTTTATGGGGTGGCTCTAAACCTTGAATATAAAAAATTTCATTTAGATATTTTAGGGCAAGGAGCGCACGATTTTGCCGCAGTTGGTGCTTCAAACTCAGATATGAAGATCGGAATTCATGGATATGGAGATAGTTTTAATTATCTATTGGTAGGTGAAAACCAAACAGATAATCGTTGCTGCCTACCATCAAAATACGCCTATGAACGTATGTGGAGTCCATCTAATCCTAACGGTACATTCCCTAGAGCGGGAGCCTCTAACCTATACTTATCAGACAGAAGCAATAGTGGATGGAATTATTTTATTATCAAAAGTATCGCTCTTTCTTATGATTTTGGAAATAATCCAATCAAAGGTATTAAAGGAATAAAGGGAATCAGCGCTTTCGTGAACTTACAGAACTTTATCACTTTTGCCAACCATAGAGGGTATAATCCTGAGAATGGTGATACAAGTAATCCTTGGATCAAGACCATAACCATTGGAGTAAATGCTAAATTTTAAGTAATCATTAAATTAACAATTATATGAGATCATTATTTTTCCATATAGATGCATCCAAAATAAGATGCCAAAGTATAAAAACAACAGTACTGGCTATTTTGGTTTCTATGTTTGCAGGATGTACAGATTTAACCGAGACTCCTTATACATTCATTGACCCAGGAAGTTATTACAAAACAGAAGAACAACTGAATACTGCATTGACCGGTGTTTATGCCGGTTTCCGCTCATTTGCATCCAATTGGGCTTTAATATACCAATTAGAAATTATGACTGAGCATTACTCTCCGGGACATACCAAACAAAATTCAAAAGCTTTGAATGCATGGCAAAATGTAAACCAGTCAACCACTTATAATTTCCAAATTTGGGATAGTGGTTATGATGTGATCAATCGTGCCAATGTAATACTGGGACGTGGTGAAGGAATCGATATGGCAGAACAAACACGGGCACAAATTTATGCACAAGTACGTTTTATACGTGCTTACACCATGTTCACTATGTTACGTATTTATGGTGGATTGGCTATTCCAGAATCATATACTTCCGGATTGGATGGGCTTGAAATTCCTCGTAAAACCGCTGATGAGACTTATGACTATATTATCCAAGACTTGGAATATTGCATAGCTAATCTGCCCACTCGTTCACAGTGGGGAAGCGGTGCCTACTACAAGGCAAGCAAAGGCGCCGCACAAGCATTATTGGGTGATGTATATTTAACACGTGGCTGTATGAATAATAACAATACATCCGATTTTCAGCAAGCAAAGAAATACCTGGGCGAAGTCATCGATTCACATGAATATGAACTTTTACCTGATTATAAAGACCTATGGTACTGGTATGTAGAAGAAGCTGCAAAAAACACAAAAGAATCACTTTTTGAATGTCAATTCGGAACTAATGCCAACAATGAGTTACATTTATACTTTGGCGTTATGGATACACAAAAGTCATTAGGCAGTAAACAATACCATCGTGCATCAGTTTCTCATCAAGCTTATTTTTCTTATCTGCCTGAAGACACACGTCTGTCATGTATGCTTACGGAATACTTAACTGATGCAGGAGAAAAACGCTATTGGGTTCCCGAAAATCATGGCTTTTATGGAGGTGTAACAGGTGGATGGCTCACTTCAGGTCCTGGAAATGTGAAATTCTACGATCGTACCGAAGCTGCCTACACCAGCGGTTGTGCCAAAGCAAACTTTATTTTAATTCGCTATTCAGATGTTCTTCTGAATTATGCAGAAGTAGAAAATTATCTGAACGGTCCTACATCTGATGCCTATGAAAAATTAAATGAAGTACATCAACGCTCATTACCCACTCCCGTAACATCAGGGCTTTCAAAGGAAGATTTTGATAAAGCCGTGTATCAAGAACGTTCATGGGAACTGTTGGGGGAGGGACAATTGTATTTTGACGAGCTGCGTACTAATCGGCTGGGTAAAAATGTATATGAACATGTACGCAAATATTTTGATCTAGGGTATTATTTGTATGATAAATTGCAATTTGTTCCACAACAGTCATTCTTGTGGAAGATTCCCCAGACTTCATTGGATTCAAATCCGGCCTTAGAACAAAATCCTGATAATATATCCGATCCCAATTATCCTATCTAATTTGATAAACCATTTAAATAGAGTCTGTTGGTCGTTAATTAACAGACTCTTTTTATCAATCCTTAATTTTGTAAATAATAAATAATCAAATATGAAATCATACGTTATTTTTTTATTTTTCTTATTTGTATTTAGTGCTCGACTAGCTGCCCAACATATCTTGCCCGTTACAATACTGCCATCAGCTCAGACTGGCTCACCTGGTGTAATGTCATTAAATGGCACATGGAAATTTATGATGCTGCCTTCTCTGCAAAGCGTCATACCCGATGAATGGATAAAAAGTGAGTTTAATGATCTTAACTGGAATGAAATTCACGTACCAGGAAACTGGGAACCTCAAGGTTTTAAGCAACCTGAATATGGACATGATTTAACAGCATGCATGGGATTATATCGCACTCGTTTTTCAATTCCTTCCAATTGGGAAAAACAACGTGTCGTACTCCGTTTTGACGGAGTTCACATGGGATATGAATGTTGGGTTAATGGGCAATTTGCAGGAAATTACGGTAGTGGTTCTAATCCCTGTAATTTCGATATAACTCCATTTTTGCAGACAGGCAATAACACTTTGTGCGTGAAAGTAACGACTCGGAGTTTTGCTTGGAAGTTTGACACGATGGATAATTGGACTTTTTGCGGCATCAATCGAGATGTCACATTATTCACGTTACCACATCAATATATTGAAGACATAACCTTTATTTCTGAGAACTGCATGGACAACGAAGCTGATATTCAGGTGCGTGTACAAACGCAAGGAAATATAGACAAAGCCATACTCCGATTATCTGTTCAGGATGAAAATGGTCAGAAGATATCTGATTTTGAGCAAACTGTATCTGAAAATGGTACATGCGAAATAAAAAAACATCTTACCAATATACGTTTATGGACAGCGGAAACCCCAGTGCTATATATACTCGAGGCTTGCTTATGTAATACTAAAGGTAATATTTTACATCGTATTTCTCGTCGTGTGGGGTTGCGTGAAGTCAAATCGGTTGGTCGTGAAATTACATTAAACGGAAAGCCGATACGGCTACGTGGTGTATGTGCAAGTGAAGTCCACCCTTATTTAGGCAGTGCTTATACAATGGAAGAATGGCAAAAGCAGCTCCTTCAAATGAAGAAGGCACATATAAATTTTATCCGTACAGCTCATTATCCTATGCACCCGGCATTTTATGATCTTTGTGACGAAATGGGCTTCTACGTTTGCAATGAAATCCCTTTAGCTTCAAGAGGTGGAGAATACCTTATAGACAGCAAGTATAATAAAGAGATAGAAGAACGCACAGCTACAACAATTGCTCGTGACAAAAACCATCCGAGTGTAATTATTTGGTCATTGGGCAATGAAAACAAGACTGTTGCAGGTTCTGTTGCAACATTAGTAAAGGAAATAGATCCGACCCGTCTTCGCGGTTTCCCTCAGACAATAGGCGTCATGATGAAAATGATGGAAAATCCTCATCCGGATATTAACGTATTAATGGGACATTATTTGAATGAAAAGCAGTTGGATATAGTGGCTCAAAAGGCTACACTTCCTTTTCTTCAAACAGAATATGCCCATTCCTTAGGTCTTGGTTTTGGAGAGTTTGAACAAAAATGGGAACGTATTTTAGATACTCCTGGATTTGCCGGCGGAGCCATTTGGTGTTGGATGGATGGAGCTGCTGTGACTAAAGCTCCTAAATATTCTTGGCTAAAAGGAATCATGCTGGATTCACTTCATTATCTGGACAGTTATGGATATATCAACCCTCCGGGTGCGCTTGAACGTAATAAAGAGGCAAATGATGGAATCATCTACGCAGAAGGAACTCCGCAGGAAGATTATTGGTTAGTGCGTAAATTATATAGTCCTGTACAAATCATGGAAGATACGTTACAATATCCTTTGCAGTTAACCATACAAAACAACTATGATTTCCGTACACTGAAAGGTTATAGTTTGCATTGGTCTTTACAGAATCTTAACAGGCAAGTGGCTTCCGGAAGTATTTCATTAGAGGCATCACCTAAAGCAAAAGAAAGATTTGAAATTCCTTCAAATCTTCCCTCAAATATACTGTATAATGATGTAATGTTATGTGTATCTGTTGTAGATGAAAAAGGAACTTCCATCTATGAACGGGCACTTCCTGTCAATTTGGGAATGAAAGAGTATAAACATGTCATTCTTTCAGCCATACCCGATAAACAGATGACAGTTACAGTGACCGGTAAAGGAGATTTGGTTATTAAAGATAAAAGGAATGATAACGTACTAATGCAATCACCATTTTATTTGCGCGTTGGACGTGAATTTTCACAAGTATTAGAAAGCCGAACATCATCTAATATGTTTTGCTGGGAACCTTATATATTGAAACCGGAAATAAAGTTTTATAAAGTGTATAATACAGCAGAGGGACGTGAAACGAAGCTAAACTGTCAATGGAACCGTGTGGACAGTATCGGACAATATATTAATGGTGAGGTTACTATTCTTGTGCATAACAATGGAGTTATAGCCATTGATTATATATTGACAGCATCGCCTAAAGCACGTGGTAAATTAACAGAATGTGGTTTGACCTTAATGATGAGTCCACAAATCAACACATTTCACTGGTTAGGACAAGGAATATACAGCTCTGTTCCGGGAAAGACCAAACATAATGAACGGGGAATATGGAGCCTGCATAAAGATGATTATAGATTTTCCGGTAATCGAAGTCATGTAGAGCTATCTTTATTGTCTTCCTCCGATGAAACTGGAATAATAGTATGGGATGAACTTGGCAATATCGGTGTGGATAAAATGCACGGCAATATTATATTATCTCAAAATGTACACGTAGCTGGTTATGGGTCTAAATTTATTAATCCATGTCAGATGTTACCTTTACAAGATTTGCATGGCCAGAAAGGACGGATATTACTTCTTCCACGGAGCAAAAATACTTTGCAGCATTCCGCAGCCAAAATATTTTATAAAGATGCCACTCTTCCATTAAGGGTTCCGGAACGCCCCTTCCTTAAAGGGTATAGCTGGTAAATGTTCAATCATCTAAAATTAAATGAGGAGATCACTGAGTAAAATGATATGAGATATCCATATTTTAACTAATATAGGAATGGCCATTTGGCCCTAAAAAGAGTTCTAAATGACCACTATCTCTTTTAAAGTTATAATTCATGAAAAAGTTATTTTTTATTTTACTATTTATTACTATGCTGTTACCTAGTATGGCTCAACAAAAAAATGTTATTCCTGAAAAAGTAATGAAACAAATTTATGAAGAAGTAAAGACTCCTTATAAATATGGAATGGTAGTTGTACCTACCGATAACAAACATTTGATAGATTGCCCTACCATATTTAGAATAAAAGGGAAATGGTATATGTCGTATATAGTCTATGACGGACAACAGAATAAAGGAGGGCGCGGCTATGAAACCCACCTTGCAGTAAGTGACGATTTACTAAATTGGAAGAAAATGGGACACATTTTATCATTCCCTGATGCTAATAGTAAGCGTTGGGATAAAAATCAACGAGCAGGTTATATTGCTTTAATTGATTACAAATGGGGAGGAAGTTATGAACCAGAAAAGTTTGATGGTAAATATTGGATGTCTTATTTTGGTGGAGAAATTTCAGGTTACGAAAGAGGATGTCTCCAAATAGGTACTGCTTATACCATAGGAGATATTACTAAAGCACATGAATGGCAAGTCTTTGACAAACCTGTTCTTTCTCCACGGGATAGTTCTGCAGCATGGTGGGAAAAAATAACTCAATATAAGTCATTTGTAATAAAGGATAAGAAAAAAAAATTGGGATTTCCTTTTGTGATGTTTTATAATGCAGCGGGAGTCAATCCTAAGAATAATATAAAAGCGGAACGTATTGGAATAGCTCTTTCTAATGACATGATACATTGGCATAGATATGTGAATAATCCTGTTATTGACCATAATGAGGGCATTACAGGTGACGGTGTTATTCAAAAAATAGATGATGTATATGTGATGTTTTATTTTGGAGCTTTTTGGAAAAAACGTAAATATGGAGCATTTAATACATTTGCCTGCTCATATGATTTGGTCCATTGGACAAAATGGGAAGGGGAAGATTTAGTTTTTCCATCAGAAGAATATGATAGGCGTTATGCGCATAAATCATATGTTATAAAATGGAATGGAATTGTTTACCATTTTTATTGCGCCGTAAATGAGAATAAACAACGTGGTATTGCTCTTGCTACGTCACAAAATTTGGGGAAAAGTTCCATCTCTTTTCCAATATTTGAAAAAAACTATAAGCCGCAAAACAAAATGTTCCACTTTTGCAAAACATTTTGTTCCAAAATCACACTTGTTAACACAATTCAAAATGTGATTTTAAATCCGATTTAAATGTCGTTTTAATAAAAAAAGAACGACCGCCAGCGAAAAGCACAGCAGCCGTTCAATCCACGCCCTACTCTCTATCCCATTCTCCTGAGAAGATAATAGCAAAGATATCAATTCTAAAACGAAATACAAAAAGAAAACAATATTAATTTATATCATGAAATGAGTACAAGAGGGGTGGCAATTGCAATTAAATTAGGACTAATGAATGAAGGAACTCCGTCTACATCTTGGAATGTTGTAGACGCTGGTGAGATTAATAAAAATGGTCTCTTGAATGATAGTATACATTGGAATTCGATTGGCTATACAGTTGTTGCGCATATTGTTTTTGAAAGATTGTTATCTTTAGGCTGGCTCCCCAAAAAACAATCAAATATTGTAAAGTAACCCATCGACAACTATGATGTAAGGGCTGATCTTGGTGTAGGTCAGCCCTTATGCTTAAAACCATTCCGCATCCGGGTGCACTTCCACAGACAGACGGAACATTATTTTAGTGATTAACTTTTTAATTATCATAATTTTACATTTTTGTATCTTCGATGTAAGGATTGGTTAGATCCATGAGAACATATTGAATTAAAGCATCAATAACAACGTTAGCTATCTTCATGCCTCCTGCGGAATTTGGATGAACCTGGTCCTGCAAATACGTTGTGATATTAAGTGTTGATATTCCACTTAATGCATTTACATCAATTACGGGGACGGAATATATTGCACATACTTCTCTTATCACACTCCCGTAATCTTGTATCGTTAATCCTATATTATTTTTATAAGGATAATCAGCATTATTATGAGAGTTGTAAAAATTATGTGGTATGCAAGCGAATATCTTGGCATCCGGCAATCTTTTGATAATCTTTCTCAACATTAGCCCATAGGCGTATTTTAAATGATTTTCGTCCTGATCGTCAAGCTCCCCGATTTGGGCATTTGCCGTGATATCATTAGCGGAGGCATATATGACTAATACATCCGTATCGGTCGGAATAGTATTTATTCGGCCGTCACCACACATATTATCCTGTATAGTGATAGTTCCTTCTTCGGGATGAGCGGCATTATAGTAGCCATTTTCGTCCACTTTCTTGGTTTGTGGGGAAATGGATGTAACCTTGGAGCCTCCGATACCTCGGCAATAATGTGTTGAGAATTGAAGATATTTCCACACATACTTCTGCCACGAGATCAGTTCTACGATCGAGTCTCCAAATGAACAAAACTTCTTCCCTTTATACGCCATATTGATTATTTCATCTCTATCTAACTTTACATTTCTCACATTTTGCGGGTTGCAAGGGTAATAATTCAACGAGACAAACGGGGGGTCCACACTGTTGAAATTAAAAATTATATATTCCCAATTTTTTTCACCTGTCATCACCTCCCTAAAGGTTTTTGTTTGACTGCCCCTATACCCAATCCACGTACCATCTGCTGCATACACGGCGACTGAAAATGCATTGGTAAATACAGATGTTATGTTGTCAACGACTCTGATCAATCGTGTAGTATTATAAGCTTCGTTTGACTGTAACGATCCATTTACATTGTTATAACCATCAATAAGATTATCATTTGTTATCAGATTTTTATCTAAATAAGTTTCAGGAAGCTGTGTTATACCGAATTCAAGCGGAATAAAATTCTCATTGAATGATAGATAATAAAAATCTCTTGCGTTATTATTCCAAGCCCTGCAATATGATGCTTCTGATGGTATCTCTCTTTTTGAGATATTCTTTCCCGTTGAAGCACCCATATTAACCGTACCAAGCAGCGTGCCATTATCTCTATAAAAATAAACCGAATATGCATTGGTATAGATATACTCTTCTCCTGCCGGTATATCAATTCTTTCTATAACAATCCCATTCCCATTTACAATATTTCCGGCTCCGTCTATTGTCTTATTGGCGAGCAAAAGTTCGTCATATACCTTGTTGATTGACACATCCTGCAACATGTGTCGTATTGTCATCAAGTCGTTTTTAAACTCTTCAAGAGAGTCAATGGTTAATACTTCGATCCAATTCTTGTCATTTATCCAATTTGAATTCTCTACATTATCAGAATTATATATTTCAATTGTAAACCTGTCTTCGTTTTGATACGATAAGATAAATCCTTTTCTCCGGTTAATACTGCTTATCGACAACCTCGTATTAGATTTGTTTGAATTATACACGACAGAATCGTACATGTAAGAATCAAGCGGTATATAATTACTCGTTTCAGAATTGTACAGATATACCCTATATCTGTTTGTCAAATCTCTATAAGTAAAAACCAATCCGATTTTTTTATTGTAAGTATTCGGCAGAGCATTTCGAGCAGCATCGGGCGTGTTGTAATTATTGCCGGTTATTGCCGTGACATTGATAAAGGGAAATTTGGTCGATGGCAGCAATGGGCACCAGAATAAATCATCGCTCCAATATTGATCATCCATAGATGTTCCTATATACATTTCAACAGTGAGTTCCCCAGTTGCTCCATTCCTATAACTTAAAATCTTTCCTGTACTTCTATTTTCTTTTGGGATGCCAAGTCTGGTTTTTGAAAAATCCGTATCAAATTGTGTTGAAATGGCACTTCCTTTATTTAACCCCGACATTTCTGTAGCCAGACTCTTACGCGTTTTGGAATTAACCACCGCATCATAGATAGTAGCTGGGTAAATGGTTTGTCCCCCTTTGGTCAGTTTATGCATTTTTACCATAATATCTCCTGTTTTTAGCCTAAGTTCCGCCGGAACTTGGGCTGTTGTTATTTTATGTAATTATTTATTAACTATTAAAATCACTCAGCACATCATCATACTCCTTATCTGACAGAGATACGCTCTGCACCGCATTGTATGCGGCATAATCCGGATAGGGCATGATCTCCGCTGTGCTCTCATCCGTCTTCCCGGTAGTCAGCACAATCCCTGTATCTTCAATAGATACAAGGTTGCAGATGCCATCTCTAAAGTCAGAATCAGAAATGAAGTATTCCCGTTTGACCTTCAGCATACCAGGGGAGAAGCCGGGGTTGTCAAAAGCGACAAGCAGACTGCCATCTTCCATACGGCTGCAACCCACATACTCTTGCCCATCAAAAGAGGCTATAAACTTTCCCTTGAACGGATTGAAGTAAGTAAACCGGAAGGGAGTTGATATGTCTCCATTCAGGTTCTTCTCTATAATTTTAAAATCGGATTGGTAATTAATTTTCATAACTATAATATTGATGTAACATCGTCTATCTCCTCGGCTTTCAAGATGCCGGAAAGGTCAACACTTCCACCGCCTCCGGTTGTTCCTGTAGGACTCCATTTCCCCTTTATCTTGCAATCATATATAGGACCGGGTATGGTATCCCCCACGACAGCCCAGTCGCCCACAACTGGAGATGGGACAGCAGCATGCAATGCTTCTTCCGTAGAAAACAATCCCTTGTTGCGGACACTGTTCTGCTTGACCTTATCAATCTCGGTAGAAGTCTTACTAAAATTGTAGTTAAGCCGATCTGCCGCCTCACTCCAAGTACCTGTTTTATTAATACTATTAAGTTCCATATCACTTTCTTACCTTTAACACTCCATTTGTCACTATTCCTTCAAGTGTTTCATATTCCACATATACCTGCCCGGAGCTGACGTTATCTTTAGACGGCCAATTACTGCATTCAATATTTGCCACATATTTAGACACAGCCCCCCCGTCATATACCGGTTTCATCCCAACCAACAGAGTTTCGCCTTTAGAGCCATAAAAAGAAACGTTATTGGGAGTAAGAATAATATCCGTATTTTCCACATGATTCTGTATTCTGATACGTTCCGGATATACAGTCGTTTCTTGTATCAATTGGTCCCCTACATATTTCCGTAGAATCAAATCACCATACTCCCATCCGTCTGATGATGTGTCGAACCTTAATATCAAGGTGGCATGTCCTTCAGTCGTGTACATTTCAAGAGTATTTTTATCCGGATCAATGACAATGCGTTTCCCGTCAACAGATGTTTCTACTTTTCCGCGGAAAAATCCGCCGAAGGCTTCAACCACACCTCTGAACTTACCACCCAAGGCATAAATATAGCCACGAAGGAACGTATTGCCACCATGAGTGGCAACAAAGTTCGCCATATTCGCCCATTCCGTATCTGTGGGCTGGTAATCGGGGTCATTACGAAACTTCATTACGGTTAATATAGCCTGTTGAAGCGTGCCACCTGCCCAAAAAGTCACATCATCATCGTCATTGTATATGCCGCTTACTCCGGCAGTGACCTTCTGTAACTTGCCATCCTTGTAGTTACCTAACTGAATCATATTGGCCAATATCAAACCGCCAAGGATATCCACAGATCCATCCTTAATCGCGCTGGCGATATAATTGATTGACTGAAACCCGGCTGTTGCCTTGTCGTTATCCAAAATGGACGGTTTCCAGTCTGTGGCAATGGTTCCACGCTCTAACTGAAGATCACAAATGGTTGCGGTACCACTGAGCATGCAAAGACCTGCACCGTTAAAAGCGAACTTGAAAGTGTATCTTTGATAATCGGACGCAAGAGGCTGAGTTGTGCTGAAATCACCACACGAAACAGCCACAGACACACCTTTAGCTTTAAAGGATATAACATAGTTCTCATTTTTAATCAAGGCCACGGATTGGGACAAACTACCGATTGCAGCAGAGTACCCAGAGCCGGCAGCACTATCTGCGGATACGGTAGCCACACCCGTCCAATACTTTAATTGCTTGCTGAAAAGTTCGGTGTCCGTCAACAATTGAGTATCAGAGGACAATATTTCACTTTCATAATCCCCGGTAAACCCGGAGTTACGCAACAGATTGACACTTCCGACAGCCGCATTGTCTATCGCATCCTGAGCCTTTTGGGCCAGATCGGCAGCCGCCTGTATCTCATCCGGAAGACCTTCCATATTACGCCATCCAGTGGAACCTTGTTCGATATGAAACATACCCTTGATATCAACACCGCCTTTCTGGCTATAACGGATGTAAGTGCTCTCATCCTTGGCACCGATATAGGCATCACCATACACATTGATATAAGCGTGTCCGGTGGACTTGTCAAAGCCCAGCCCGATGACTTCTTTCCCGGCAAGAGAGAAAGAGTTGATACCTTGATAAAAAATAATGGAAGGCGAAGTTTCATTAACAGACGAAAGGATTATAGCTGCCTGACGGGTGATATCCGTCAAATGCCCAAGCCCGATGATATCATCACCGGCAGCCGGAACATCACTGTCCTTGTCGGCATTGGTTTTGCTCAAGTCAATATAGTCAGATCCTACACCTGTCACCTCACGCCAATAGTAGCGGTTGGATACATTGTGGGATGTCCCTTCTTTAATGTTAAATTCTTGGGCTAATGCTAATGTACCTACTGTAAATTCGTTATTGATTGTCACTCCATCAACTTCCGACAAAAAGAAACAACGGTAGCTCTCATCAAGTTCCTCCACCCTGACACACTTCATACCGGCCGGAGATATGATCTGTTCACCACCAACATGCGTCTTCTTCTTTACTTCAAGCTCGTCAAAGACAGCCTTAATCTTCACATACAAGCGGTCAACAACAGCTTGTGTCGTACCATCTTCCAATACAGTCCAACCGCTTCCGTTCTTACCCACCAAAAGACCTTTCAAAAAAGTGATCAGCTCATTGGCGATATCAGGATTTCTCTTGTTGATAAATTCATTACGTGATCTCAGGGAGGAGAAGGCGGTATAGTCACTGGGGGATTCCGTATCTCCCATTTTCAGAAGTCGAATAAACGCCTGCGCCATCTCCTGCGCCAGCGTGTATTCCAGATTGTTCAGTGTCGAGTCCACGGATGACTTCCATGAGGTACTGACCGCCGACGAGCAGTCAATGGAAGCCTCGGAAAGATTGCCCAGCTTCCTCTCTATCCTTGTGATGCGGGTGTCAAGATACCCGGCCTCGAAATACTGCGCGTCCTCCAGTCTCACCCTTTGCCCGAGCGATAACGGCACACTGTTTTTATCCACATGGATGTAATCCGTGTCGCCGGAATAGATGGATATGTCCTTGCTGTATTCTGTCAGGAAGCTGTCAACCGCCTGCTTGTACTGTTCTTCCGCTATCGGGTAATACTCATCCGGCATGCGGATGTTCGTCAGGATATACGTATCACCGGCCTGAGGTATGATGTTGCCTCCCGGTATCTGGGTGTTCTCGTCCGGGTAGGTGTTGATGATCTCGAACTCCTGTGTGTCGTTATGCCAGTTGCACTCGAACTCCCTTCCGGAGAGGTCGCCGCTTTCGAAGGTGATGTGTATCACCTCCTCACCGATCATGTATTCATCCGGATTGAAGGGCAGATCCTTGTCCTTGACATAATAGACGGTGTATTCCTTCCCGTCCTTATTTGTCTGCTCCTCGGACCTTACCGAGGATACCGTACCCAGGCGGTGCGGGAATATATCCTCAAAGGCCGCTTCCTCGCGATGCTCCTTCAGGCCCAATTGGGTGTTCAGGTCGATATACTTGTCCCGTGACGGCAGTTGCAGATGGGTGTAGCCGTATTTTGACGGGTCAATATTTTTGGTTGAGCCTACGGGGATCAGCCGTGTGAACCATTTGATCGAATTGGAATTCTCATTCTGGGTCAGCCCCGTCTTCAATCCCTTCATATAGCCGAGCGTGACCCGTTCGCCGTGTTCGCATTTCCCTATGTTCAGGTATTCCCCGTCCAGCCACCACTCGGTTTCCCAGGCACCGGCTATCTCGCCTGCCGCATCCCAGCAGAACAGGCCGTTGAAGTTGATGGTCTTCCGGTCACCGGTGACGGCCTGGCCTGCACGCCACGTCACACCGTCGGTGTTGCGGTTCATGTTCGCAACCAGCTTTTCCAGCATTTCCATCGGCGTGCCGTCGTAGGCGAAGACGGACTCCAGATCGTCCTCCCCCTGGTTCAGACGGCAGAACAACAGGTCCTGCATGTCGTGCTCGCGGCCGTAGAAGCTGATATTGTAGGTGTATTTCTGTGTGTCGGTCTTTTTCGGGCGGTACTCCTTCTTTATGGAGAACCGCTTTCCCGATATCTCCACATAGTCGCCGACCGACAGGACGAAGAACTCCCAGGTGGTGAAGTTCACCGTCACCACGAATTCTGCCCCCACTTCCTCGGTCCACCGGGACGACGAGTCGGGACTGACCTTCTTCTTCAGGATTCCCTGCCTGTTGTAGATCGCAAGTTCCATTTATGATGCTTTTAAATCGTTTTTAATCACTGTTTGAAAAAGGTTTCGGCTCGCGCAGCGTGACCGTGAATCCGGCTACCTGCTGGCCGGTATTCCTGATTGTCGTGAACTGGCTGTACCGGGTATATTCCTTCAGGTAGACCTTCATCACCCGGCCTATCTCAGGAACCTCCAGCGTCAGCCATCCCGACTTCAGCAAGGCAAGCACGGCGTTGTAGTTCTCGAACCACCCGGTCCGTGTATCCGCAACCACCGCCATCTTCAGCGTAATGTCCCTCGCCTCGTAACGGGGAAGCAATGTTTCGGGCAGCTCCTCGCCGTCAAGTTCCCGGTAGCTGACGGATGTGTACTCCTTCATCTTCGGCGGCTTCATCAGCGAGTCGTAATTGGTATGGTCCCCCGCGTTTTCCTCGTACAGGAAACATCCCAGGGACGCCATGTCCGTCCCGTTTATTTTCAGCAGTCCTTCCTCCACTTCCATAGTCCTATGTTTTCAGTTTCACACCGCGCCGGAGTTCCGCGATGTTCTCGTTTATCGTTTCGAGGTGTCTGAGGTACTCCGAATTCCCCGCAATTTTGCCCAGGGATGTCGCCATCCCTTCGAGATGCCTCGTAAGGTTGTTGTCAATGCTGATGACATGGTCAAGGGTCGCGTTGCCGATTCCCTCCAGCCTTCCGGCCGTCTCCTCGGTCATGGAGGTGACGGTTCCGGCCCGGCCGGACTGGGAAGAGGAGGACGATGATGTCCATCCGAAGATATCCTTCAGCGAGTCACGCTCCTCCAGGGCGTCCTTTACGATATCGTTCCATTCCTGCTGGAGGTCCTTGTATTCCCCGGTATCTATACCTCCTTCCTTATTGTAGTTGGCAAACTTGTCATACCATTCCTGAAGCCTCTTGTCGTAGACTTTCGACAGGCTTGTCTTGAGGATAGCCTTCTGCAGGTACTCGCTGAAGTCCTCCGAGAAATCCTCCGCCCCGCTTTCCATATCAAGCAGTGTGTCATAGAAGGCGTCACGCATGCTGTCAAATGACATCTGCGTGAGCTGTTCCTTTATCTGGGCCTGTATGTCACCCAGTTTTTCCGAACCTTCAATGATCTTGTCCAGGTAATTTCTGACATCATCATCCAGCTTGGCCCAGAATGTGGGAGCTTCCGACTTCAGTTTCTCCAGCTGCTCCACGGAGAGATCGAACAGCCCGGTCATACGTCCTTCCCCGATCCCGTACCTGTAGAAGTCTTCTCCCAGGGCCGCGCCGGCTGCCGCCCAGTCCTGAGAGGACATCCATTTGCGCTGCCGCACCCCGATAGAGTGCGATCCCGTGCTGGCTCCCGAATTCAGACGTTCCTTGCCCAGTATCCGGTAAGAGTCTATGGCGGTCCGCTGTAGGGCCAGCGCTTCCTCTCCGACCTTCTGCGCCTCGGCGCCGTAGCTGGTTTCTATATATTCCTTTTTCTTGTCGATCAGTTCATCCCATATCTCGTTCAGACGGTTGTACTGGTCCACCATCTCGTTATAGCCGGAATAGTCGGCTCCCTTGAAGATGCCTCCAAGCCCCTTGACACCGAACAGACGTCCGATGCTGTCCCACAATCCTCCTGCGGCGTGCATGACGGTTTCGAGAATGTTGCCGACAAAACCCTCCAGCCCTTTCTGCCCGATCTGGTCAAGGATAGCCAGTATGGCCGCGATGATGCCGCCGATCTTGCTTCCGGATGCGGACAGCGTGTCCACCAGAGACCCGACCGCGCTTCCGAAGGATGACAGGCTCATGTCCGCCTCGCCCAGCGTGTTCATCGCATCGGCCACGGCGGTGATGTTTCTCACCGCCTTATCCTTCGAGGCTTCCAGATTGTTCCCGGCATTGCGCTCCCCGGCTTCCGCCTTGTTCCTTTTCTTTCGAGCGGCCTCCGCTTCCGCACTGTCCGCCCCGTATTGCCGCACGGCCTCGTCATAATCCCGTTGCGCGGCTGTCAGTTCATCAACCGCTTCGGAGTATTCCCGTATGGATTCGGTCAGATTGCCGAACAGACCTCCTTTCTCGATGACCTCGCTGTCGATCTTCCCGATGGCTTCCTCGATGACCTGCATCTGTTCCGGAGTGGCGCTTTTTTTGAATTCCGGGCTGTTGCGGAAGCTGACTATCTGCCGCTTCACCTTCTGCAGCTCCTTTTTCGCCACCTTGTCCAGATTGCCGAAGACGACATTCCAGTTGATGGTGTCCTTCAGTTCGTTGAAATCAAGTTCGGACAGCGCCTCGTCACGTTGTCGGGCCAGCATCCTTTTGTCATTCCCGTTCAGACTCTCTTTCGAGGATTTAAGGGTATATTCCCGCATGATGGCCAGACGTTTCTGCTGGTATGTGCCGTATTCCCTGTTATAGTCAATCCAGGACTGCAGGTCCTTCTCCTGCCATTCCTTGTCGGCTGTATAGAATTCCTTCGCGTATTGCTGGTAGGCGACAAGACGTTGCTGGGACGCATTGTCCCTTACGGCCTGCCTTTCCTCGGGCGTGGACTTCACACCCCGTTTCTTCTCGGCCTCGTCCATTTTCTTGAGGGTGTCACGCTCCTCCTTGTCGATCTGTGCGAGCGACTCGTCAAGCTCCTGCCTTGCAAGGGCCTGGCGTTTCCTTATACCTTCCTGCATGACCGATATGCGTGCCGCCTCAAGTTTCTGCTGTGCCCTGATACGGGCGTCGGCGAGCTCGTCCTGATAATCCCGGGCCGATTTGCCCGTATCTTTGGTTTCCCTGCCGTCATCTTCCTTTATGCCTGCCGATTTAAGCCTCTCCTTCCATTCCTTTGTCCTTGCAAGGAACAGGTCCGTATAGGATTTGGCCGTATCCTCTGCCGCCTTCTGCTCCTCTTCCAGGGCGGAGACAGCATTTTCGCTGAGCTGTTCGGCCGTGGGAGCGTCCGCCTGACGGGTATAAGTGGCTGATCCGGACGCGGAAGAGAAGAAATTGGCCCTGAACCTGTCCCAGAAAGTCGGGCCTTTCTTCCGCCTTTCCTCTATCTCGTTCTGCTTTTTCAAGGCCTTCTCCGTCTGCTCCGTGGCCAGTTTGAACGCTGCGGCCGCCTCTGCCCTGAGGATCATCGCCCCGATGAACACGTCCGTATTGTCCACCAGCAGGTTCTCGGCATCATTCACGTTGCCCACCTCAACACCGAGTTTCCCGAACTCCTTCTTGTTTTCGGTGATGAACTGTTTTTTATCGGACATGTTGTCTCCCAGTTCCTTCCATCTTTCGGACAAGGACCTGACGAGAGTGACCTGTTCCGCCACATCACTGCTGCTGTTCCTGAAGGATTCATTCACCTTTTCCTGGGCTTTCGCCGCGGACAGGGCGGCATCCTTCACGCCGAACAGGCTCTTCACCCATCCGCCGATCTCCTTCCCGTATACGACGGACAGGGTGATCAGGGCAGCCATCGCCGTCTGCCACGAGAACAGTGAGGAGAGCACCTGCTTCCACACCGGGGTGGCTTTCTTTCCGGCATCGGTCAGCGCCTCATACTCCTGGCGGGCTGACGACAGGGCGTCGGTGAACATGGGAATGTTGTTGGAAATGGCGAGGAAGAACATCTGGGGACCCATTGCCAGCGAGGGGAGTTCCCGGGCGATCTGCTGCATGCTCATCCTCACATTATTGAGTTTCGGGGCGGGATCATCTCCCATGAGAGGGGTGGATCCTGTCTTTTTCTTCTGCTCTTCCAGCCCCTGCAGTTCCGCTTTCAGTTGCCTGATGACTCCCTGCAGTGCCTGGATGTCCGCCATCTGGGCGTCGGTATTCGTACCTGCGGCCATGGCATTCCTGTACTGTTTCTGCAGTTCCAGCAGTTCCTGCTCCAGCTGTGCGATGACCTGTTTTGCGTACAGGCCTATCCCGGAAAGGTTGCCCTCCACCGAGCGCATCCCCTTCAGTGTCTTGTCGTCAAGCAGTATCTCCAGTCTTACAGGTTCCATTCCTATCCTCCGAGTTTTGTTTGAAAATATTCAGTGGTGAATTTGTCCGGCCTACGTTTGCGCTCCCTTTCCAGGAGCTCCTCCTTGGTCACGTACCGGCTGACATCCGTGTTCATCAGCATCAGCTCGGCGTAGCTGATCTTCCACAGGATGTGCCGTTTCGACCTGCCGAACCGTTCCATCGCCTGCGCGATGATTCCGAAAACGCTATGGGGGCCTTCCTGCCGGCCCGTTAACCCGTTTTCCTTTCCCGGCTTCCTATCGGCTCCAACAGCTCCGCCGTTCTGGACGCCAACGGAATAGTATTGCAAAAAGGCTGTATGTCCATGCCCCTGAGCAGCTCGATGAGGGCGGAGGAGAGCATCGCCGGATGCACCCTCCATCTGAGATACCATGCCACAGGGCCGGAGAACAGCATCCCCGAGAGCCATCCGGTGCATACGGCCAGCGCGACCATCCGGCTGACCGCCTTTCCCTTCTCCGCCACGAACCGCATCCTTTCTTCATAGTCCATCGCCCTGATATCCTCCGGGGTGACGCCGAGCTCCAGGTACCGCCTTGCTATGCGGATGACCGCCCCGGCGGGCGGACGGCGCATGACAAGGAAGGATTTCCCGGGGCGTTTTTTAAAGGGCCTGAGCGGCATCACCGGAATGCGGATGCCGATGTCAAGCAGCATGTCCGCCGCCCGACTTCGTGTGTCCTTCCCTTCCGTCATTACTCGGTATATTCCGGTACGACGTCACCCGGGGCGAAGATCTTGTAGGGAGGCTTCTCCCCGGCATCCTGCATCTCCAGCTCGCACTCGATGCCCAGCACATTGCTGAAGTTGATCCCGTTGGCAAAATTGCATGTGAGCACCCCGTTATAGATACGGATCGTGTGTCCCGTCACGGTCTCGATGTCGAACACGCCCTGCACGTCCTTGTCCTCCGTCGGGGGCACATAGACCCCGGTGCTTTCCTTCGTCCCGCCCATCACCTGTATCATGTTGTCCGCGGACAGCTCGATGAGCGTGAACGTCCATGTCTTGGTTCCCGGTGTGGACTTGAGCACCGCGAACGGCGCGTTGCGTTTCTGCGCCGCCCAGATGCGGGTCTTGGAAGGCGAGTCGCCTCCGGGCTGCAGCCCGTCCTCGGATATCAGCCCGAGAGCCTTCCCGTTATGTTTGAGAGCTTTCACGCCATAGATGGCGCCGGTATTCGTTTCTGCCATAATGATTCATGTTTTAATTGTTCCTTGATTTGTCTTTAAACCGCCGGAGTCCCCAGAAGAGAAGCAGGAGGACAAAACAGCACAACACCTTCGTCCTTGTCCGGTCCCAAAAAGAGGGAACCGGCTGTTTTTCCCCGGCCGTAGCCTCCTCTGACTCCAACCTCATATCCGAGGTCTCCCTTACGGTGATCTCCGGCCGGGCATACGAGACGGCCGTGACGTTCACGCCGCCTTCCCCGTCTGACTCCACCCTCAGGTCCAGCCCCTCATGCTGCTCCGTCACGCCCATGCCGGCCGGAAGGCCGCCTATCGTCCGGAGGAGCCCGGGTTTCAGTGCCAGGCTCGTCAGAGTCGTCGGGGCCTTGCCGAAGATTATTTCCCCGGTTACGCTCCTCTGAAGAGAGCCCGAGCGGACGGCTGTTCGGCTCTCCCTGTTTGCTGCGCATCCAGACAACAGCAGGACAGCGGTCAGCATACTTGCACTGGTAACATTTACGCAGCGCCTGTTCCAGAACGATAATTTTCTCATTGACTTTTCGTATTTGGTCACTTAAATGTAAAGTCGTCTCGGAGAGGTCGTCATACAACTGCTTGTATGTGCCCTCGTTCTCCTTGACCGCACGGACCTTGACGAGCCTGCGGTCACGCCACCAGCCTATTGCCATGGCTATGCACCCCGTGGGGGCCAGCCACTGCTGGAGAAGTTCGAATACAGTGCCCCAGTCCATACGCATATCATTTTTCAGATCATGTCCCAGCCGGCCTCTATGTCCGCCATGACGGCAGGCACGCCGTTCTCCACCCGGCTCATCGCGGCGGCCAGACGGCACATCGTCCCCTTGTCATCCACGTCCGGCTCGTAGGTGGTTGGAACCTGAAGCTCGCCGCATACACTTGAAAGGTAGGCGCGGGTGTCGTTCTCCGTGGACGGGGCGTAACGCCCGATCATAAGGGAGAGGGTCTTCAAACCGTGTTTCTTCCGGTAGTTCCTCAAGGTGATGAGCATGGCACGGTAGCCGTATCTCATGTCGGTGAACTGGCAGAACTCCTTGTCCGTCTGCACCGGGCGGAGGCCCTTCCACCTGTCACCTGACAGGCGGAGGTTTCCGGGGTTATTGTTTCGTAGTCCTCTTGGTGTCGCCATAATCAAACCTCCAGACTTTCTGCAGACGCACTGACAGCAGCCTTGCTTTCCTGTCCGGCAAGATCGCTTGAAAGTGTTATTTCCTTCACATCCCCCTCAAACCATGACTTTCCGTCATAATAGAGGGATACAGTCTTGCCTGGCGCGACTTCCGTACCCTGCACGGTCGCTTTATGCTCAGCCGATTTGTTGGACACGGACAGGCGCGCTCCCGCATGTACCGCGGCCGCCTCAATGGTATAGGTCTGGTCTGACGCGGGAGTCAGCTCGATGGCGTCATCCTGCGATTTCATTGTGATCGTGGTGTTGGACGTTGTGATGACATTCCCCTCACGCGCGTCCAGCATGACCACCTCCTCACCGAACGCCGTGTTCGTGTCCGCGGTCATGAGCATCTTGAAGAAGTAACGTTCTCCGGCATTGGTCAGCTTGTCGATCTGGATCACGTTGAAGTCGTTCTGCAGGTTGACCGCTCCCCAGAAGTTGGACTGTTCGGTCGGTGTAGCCACTGTTCCGATGATCAAGCCGTCCGGCCATGAGGATACGGTCTTGATCGTAGTTCCCTTGAAACGCATGGCGCTGGTATCAGTCCAGTTCACGCCCTTTCCCTCGCGCAGGATAAGCTCGTCGTCATACCGGTCGGCATCGTCAACGGACATGATATACACAAAATTGGGATTGTTGCGGAGAACCTGGGGAGTTGCCTTGCGCACGCGCATCAGACGTTCAATCATGGTGTCGTCTTTCGGGGAGTTCACACGGATTACCTCAGGATCTTCATAGACACGCATCAGAATGCCGTTGAACAGGTGCTCGTCATCCTCCTCATCATCGACATAGATGCCGTTGACGAAATGGTATCCGAGTTCAAAATCCACCTGGTCGGACAAGGCTTTCAGAAGGACGTTCTGCACATTGGGGGGAAGCTCCCGGAATACCAGTTCCCCTTTGGGCTGGAACGGACGCCATATCTGCTCAAAAGAGCGGGGATTGAACGTGGTAAAGGCCATGAAGTCTTTCGGTTCAAGCACCTTTTCCGAATAAATGAAATCCCCTTTGGAGTCCTTGTCCTCAGGCTGTTCCACGCGTTTGCGCAGCATCTTGTTCGTTTTCAGCCGGGGAATGGAGTATTTCTTCGTCACATTGGGCACGAGGTTGATCAGCCCCTTCTGTACCAGTTCGTTGCCCGTGGCCGCCTTGGTGAGTATCCTGTCGAGCACCTCACCGTCATAATTCGTATTCTTGATAGTTACAGCCATAATCTTTTCATTTTTTAATTAAAACCGTTCTTTTTCCGGATTTCTTTCCAATTGTCATTCCATCCGGATTTGTCCTGTAGCGGGGTATCCGGAACATCATCCACGCTTTTTTTCTTCGCAAGCCCGTCGACAATCCTTCTCCCGTTCTCATAATCCTTCTCCAGCACCGCCTGATACGCGTCACGGTCGGATGGGGCGATACGCCCGTCCTGCATGGCGTCCTCGAGAAGATTCCTGATCTCGGCCTTTCTGGCCTCGCGCTCCTTCTCGACATATCCGTCCAGACTCGCCTTGAGCGTGTCACGTTCCTTTACCAGCGCGTCATACTGTCCCGCCTTGTTTTCAAGGGAGGAGAGCGTGCGCACTACGTCCTCATCCGTCGCACACGAGGCGAAGGATGGTCTCTTCTTCAATTCTTCATACATCATATTACCTGTATTTAATGTTTGATTGTCCAGCCGGGCTTGGAATGCGGCATAAACCTCCTGCGGTGTCCCGGCATCCACTCTCTCGCCGATATCATAGATACCGTCAATGAATCCCATCTCCCTGGCTTCCCCGGCGGTAATCCAATGGTCCTTCCCATCGAAATAGGCATCCTTTATCTCCTCACGGGTCTTCCCGGTCTTGGAAGCGTACATGTCCGCAAGCGTATCCTCCAGCGCCTCCAGCTGCTCGGCGACGGCTTTCATCTCCTCCTTGTTGCCGTAACATCCCCCGTAAGGGTTATGGAGCATCAGACGGGCGTACTGGCTCATATATACCGGTTTCCCGCACAGGGCGATGACACTGGCCATGCTTGCGGCAATACCGTCGATATAGATGGTTATATCCGCATCGCTGGCCCTGAGGGCGTTGAATATGGCCATGCCTGCATACACGCTCCCTCCCGGGGAGTTCACACGCACGTCTATGCTCCTGTACATGGAGGCGTATTCATACAGCTCGGAAACAATGTCCTTGTCGTTGATCCCGTCAAAACCGCCGATCTCCCCATACAGGAGGATGCAGGCGGTATCAGGGGAGGGTATCATGTTAAAGTATCGCTTTTTCATCGGTCGTCTTAAAATTACGGTGCAAATATGGAGAGTTTTTTTACTGCAATCAACACCCTTGGGGCATGATGCAACTTTACAACCGCATGATGACGTCATAAAACAGTGTCATAAATTCAATATATTGCAAATCAAATATTTAAATACGAATTTTGCCGTAAATAAAAAAAGATAAAAATGGCGGAACTGACTAGCAGGCAGAAAAAAGATTTTGCAAGGACTATTTACCTTAACGAAGAACTGACACACGCGGAGATTGCCGAGCGTGTGGGAGTAAAACGTCAGACTGTTTCCCGGTGGGTCGGTGAAGGCAATTGGGAACGGTACAAGGTATCCATCACCATGACACGGGAAGAACAGCTCAAGAACCTGTATCTCCAGCTTGCCGAGCTGAACAATGCCATCAACGGGAGACCCGAGGGGGAAAGATTCGCCAGCACGGCCGAATCGGACACCATAGCCAAAATAACCGGGTCCATCAAAAAGATGGAAACGGATGTGGGGCTGGCTGACATCCTTTCGGTTTTCAAGAGTTTTGTCAAGTGGCTGCGCACTTATGACATGGCACGCAGCAAGGAGATAGTCCCACTGCTGGACGCCTATGTAAAATCCAAACTGTAAGGCTATGGCAAAACTCAGACTTACCCCCCGGGACAGGGCCGAACTGGCGGAATGGAACGACCTGGTGGCATCCGTCCGGGAGAGTTCGGACATTAACCCGTCCGACTCCACCGCTGAAATAGAGGACCGTAAGAAACGGCTGGAGGCGGATAATGAAGCGTGGTTCCGTTATTATTTCGCACAGTATTACACCTGCGAGCCGGCCGGTTTCCATAAAAAAGCGACACGGCGTCTTATGGGGCACGACCGCTGGTATGAGGTCAGGGCATGGTCGCGCGAGCTGGCCAAGTCGGCACGTGCCATGATGGAGATCATCAAGCTGGCGCTTACCCGGCAGGTACGCAATGTGCTGCTTATCTCGAACTCGCAGGACAACGCCGGACGCCTGCTGCTGCCCTTCATGGCCAATATGGAGGAAAACCAGCGCATCATTCAGGATTACGGCACACAGAAAAAGCCGGGTTCCTGGGAAACAGGGGAATTCACATGCCAGTGCGGCTGTTCCTTCCGGGCTATCGGTGCCGGACAGTCGCCACGCGGTACCCGTAACAAGAATTTCCGTCCTGACTTTATCCTTATCGATGATATAGACACCGACGAGGAATGCCGGAATCCGGAACGTATCAAGGCCAAGTGGAAATGGCTTGAAGAGGCGTTGATTCCCACCATGTCCGTCTCAGGACGTTACAGGGTGCTGTTTAACGGAAACATCATTGCGGCGGACTGCTGCATCACACGTGCCATCGAAAAGGCTGCGGAACTCGGACAGAAAGGAATAGGATACGCGGACATTATCAATATCCGTGACAAGGACGGCGTCTCCTCATGGCCGGAAAAGAACTCCGAAGAGGATATAGACCTGTTCCTGTCGCTTATCAGCACCTCGTCGGCACAGAAGGAATTTTTCAACAATCCGGTCAGCGAAGGGAGCATATTCAAGAACCTTGTATTCGGGAAGGTCCCTCCTTTGAACAAATTCAGGTTCCTTGTCATTTACGGGGACCCGGCCCCGGGGGAGAGCAGGAGGAAACAGGCCAGTTTCAAGTCCGTCTGCCTGCTGGGCAAGCTCAAGGGAAAGCTGTATGTGATCAAGGCAAGGGTGTTCCGGGGTAAGAACGAGGACTTTATCGAGGCGTTCTTCGAACAGTACAAACATGTGGGAGGAAAGGCTTCCGTTTACGCCTATGTGGAGAACAACAAGCTGCAGGATCCCTTCTTCAAACAGGTTTTAAAGAAGCATCTGAACAGGCTGCGCAAGAAACACGGCATCCCGCTGAACATCATCCCCGACGAGGAACGCAAGACCGACAAGGCAACCCGTATCGAGGCCAACCTTGAGCCCATGGACCGTGACGGCAACCTCATATTCAACGAACAGGAGAAAGACTCCTCGGACATGAAGGAACTGGTTGACCAGTTCCGGATGTTCGAGCTCACCCTTCCGTATCCCGCGGACGGGCCGGACTGCGTGGAGGGAGGGAACAGGGCCATAGACAGGAAGGCGGGGAACATGGAGAAGCCGGTCATAATAGAAAGGGCGGCAATCCGCCGTTTAAACAAGTACAGGAGGTAAACGACATGTCTGAATTCATCAATCCGGATGACTACGATGCGAGCATCCACAGGGAGATCCTGGACAGCATCATCAGGGAGGACGAGTCCATAGTGGAGATATGCGAGGACCAGGCGGTGGCGCAGATGCGCTCCTACCTGTCCGCACGTTATGACTGTGACAGGATATTCTCCGCAAAGGGCAAGGAAAGGAACGCGCTCATACTCATGTTCGCCAAGGACATCACGCTCTATCATGTATGCAGCATCCACAACCCCCAGAAGTTCTCCCCCATACGCAAGGAACGTTATGACCGCGCGATGGAGTGGCTCAAGGCGGTCAGCAAGGTGGAGATCAGCATAGCCGACGCTCCCCTGCTGGACGAGGAGACGGCAAGGAACAACCTGCCCACCCAGATAAGAAGCAATCCCAAACGTGTAACACACTATTGAAATGGCAAGAAAAAAAGAAATATCCATAAGCGGCAACATGCCGCTGCCGGGCAGGAACACCCCGGGAACAGTCATCATCACCGCACCCAGGCTGTTCATGAAGGATATGGCGGACTACATGCAGGCCGTCAGGGGGGCGAACAATGTGGACTTCACACAGCGGACGAGGCTGTATGACCTCTATGAGGACATCCTTATGGACGGGCATACGGGAAGCGTCATAGAGAAGAGGAAATCGGCAGTGCAGTGCTCGCAGATCGAGTTCAGAAGGAACGGCGTTCCGGACGAGAGGATCAACACCCTGTTGCGCTCCCCCTGGTTCTACCGGTTCATCGGGGACCTGATAGACTCGGATTTCTGGGGGTTCTCCCTGTTCCAGTTCTATAAGGACGGGAGCGGATGGATGGACTACAGACTCGTTCCCAGAAAGAACTATGACCCGGTGCGGGGGCTGATAAAACACCGGCAGGAGGACACCACGGGGGAACCGCTGGAGAATTACCACACGATGCTCCTTGTCGGGGAGAAACGCTCCCTGGGAAGACTGGCAAGGATAGCCCCGTATGTCATATACAAGCGCAACGACATGGCCGACTGGGCACAGTTCTGCGAGATATTCGGAATGCCCATACGCGAGTATACCTACAGCGCCGGTGACGAGCAGGCCCGCGACCAGGCCGTGAAGGATATGGCCGAGCAGGGAGGTGCGGCGGTGTTCCTCCATCCGGAGGAGGCGCAGATGAAACTGATAGAAAGCGGCAACAAAAGCGGCAGCTCCGACCTGTACAGGACCCTGTACGACACATGCAATGACGAGATCAGCAAGATCGTGCTGGGAAACACGCTCACCACGCAGGCCTCGGAACGTGGCACGCAGGCACTGGGGACCGTACAGGAGAAGGGAGAGAAAAAACTGAACGAGGCGGACCGGATCCTGGTACTGAACACCCTGAACTATGACATGACCGATATCTTCACCGCTTTCGGGTACGACACACGGGGCGGAGAGTTCTATTATGTCAAGCCCAAGGAAACCACCGCCGAGCAGGAGATAAACATCATATCCCGGATGCGCCAGATGGGAACCCCCGTATCGGATGAATACGTGTACGAGGCTACGGGAATCCCTAAACCGGACAACTATGACCGGCTCAAGGAAGAGACGGCCTTCGGAAACGGAAAGCCGGCAGACAACGGTGCACAGGAGAAAGAACAACCCTCTCCTGAAAGGAACAAGCGGAAGGAGGACGGTATTGTAAACCGTATCAGGTCTTTTTTCGTCGCCGCCCCGCGGAAAGGGGCTTTAAAATGGTAATGGACGACCTCTACGGGGAGCACTGCCGCCGTTGTCACGGCCATGCGGATTCCCGCATGCAGGGGGCAGCCGTTTCGTTTGAGTTCACAAGGGAGCTGATGGCGAAAGTGCTGAGGGATATATTGTAAGTATTCGATAAACTCCCTCGTATATTGGGTAACGTATGTTCATAATGTCG
>OJAL01000538.1_pt1 | contig 27239 bp, 20 predicted proteins | sample 1589301 | NCBI WGS metagenome assembly OJAL01 (sample SAMN03283261) | human gut metagenome | biome: human-associated habitat; material: feces | host: Homo sapiens | place: USA | collected 2013
TAGGGATAGAGAATTTGCTCTATTTTTATAAATACAGACTTTTTCTACAAACTGAAAGCTACCGCAATGAACTTTACGGTAGCTTTCTTTTATGATGTTATACGAGTTTTTCACCGGTTATTCGCTTACAAGCACTTTAACTATCTCGCCGACATACATCTCGTGGAAATCACCTGCGGCATAGCACTTTTCGATAAGCGACTTGTCTATAAAAGAATCGGGCGTCATAGGCTGTCTGTACAGCTTCTTGCAGACAAGCACAAGCTTTGCCTGCTCTATATAAGCGTAATCGTCCGTTGCAGTGCCTGTAAGGTCGGTCTTTGCAAGCTTATCCTCATCTCTGCCCGAATGCGAGCCGAGATAACTCAGCGCTTCCCTGTGTCCGTCGGGGAGGAATGACAATGTGTAATAATCGCTCTTGTCAACAAATTCCTTTGTGTATCTCTGAGGGCGGATATAGACTACCGTTGTGGGCTTGTTCCACAGCTCGCCCATCTGTCCCCAGCTTACTGTCATTGTATTATAGCCATCCTTGTTTCCTGCCGTGAGCAATGCCCACTCCTTGCCGATAAGCGTGGAGGGATTTATTTTCAGTTCTTCTACCGATATTTCTTTCATAACCGTAATTCCTTTCTTATTCGTAATAGGGTTATACTTATTTTAGCATTTTTTCGCCCGGATGTAAAGCAATATCTTATCTTCAGACAAACCGTTAAAAAGTTGCATCATGCTTAAAAGGGGTTTGGGGCATAGCCCCAAGCGGGGTGAGGGCGGCAGCCCCACACTCAGCCCCGGCATGGATGCCGGGCGTGTATGCCCAAAGGCTCTGCACGATGCAGAGCCAACAAAGCATACACAGCCCTTCACCGATGGGAATGGGTTTGGGGTTAGGGTTAGAGAGTTTGCTATATTTTTAAAAAATAAACTTTTTCTACAAGCTAAAGCCACGATGATAAAAAATCGTGGCTTTAATATTACTGTACCTCTATCTCAGGCATTTCTTCCATTTCATCCTTCTGTAAAGTTTTCTTCTCTCTGAATATAAGTGAGAAAACAGCTCTTACAACAGGACCCGCAAAGAATAATTGCCAGCACAGAGCCATAGGAAAATTGGTTATCGTTGTCTGAATCCACACCGCAATAACTTCGCTTCCCGCATTTTTGAACAGAAGAGTTGCGGCAAGGCTCATAAGCGGACACATAAAGATAACTGAAATAACCGAGATACCGAGAACTATGAAAAACGGATTATCACGTTCAGGATTAATCATTTTAAAAGTCTTGTACTTTGCTATCATGCCGACTAAAAAAATATCAAGCACAAAAGCGATAGGTCCCATTATCACAAGCTCCTTGAAAGCAAGTAAAAAGACCTCGTTTGTCATACCGCCGATATTAAGTGCTATATTATAGCATATCATGGCGTACACCATAACAAACACCATCATAACGGTAAACACGATTTCCTGAAATAAGTTTTTGGGCATAAAAAATTCCTCCTGATAATAACAATTTGCACTTTATTGTGTTGTTCGTTATCATCCGGGGGATGTGCGTTTCCAATTAGACCAATATTCTTTTTACGTTATAGATTTTAACATATTCCGCACCCATAGTCAATTGTAAAGTGAACGAAAAAAGCACCGCTTTGGCGGTGCCTTTTTGTATACATATCACTTTTCCTTTTTACACTTTTTCGCTTCTGAATCTTCCGACAACATTTGCATTCTTATCAATGTTGACCTCAAATCTCAGAGTGCACGGCGAATAGTGAACATTTTCGCCCTCCGCAATAACCTCATAGAAGAATGCCAGAGCGCCTCCGTCCTCCATACGTCTTACGGCGCACTTGCAGAAGCCTTCGGCGATTGCCCTTTTTACATAAGGTATCTCACGGTCGTATGTACAGAAATTGTCATCCGTAACGGGAATATTAACATCCCCGTCAGAACAGCTGTTTTCTCTCAGCATAGTTTCAAGCGGTGATACTTTCTTACGGCTGAATTCCGCAAACGGAGCTTTCTTAGCAATTTCGCCCTTTCTTGCAGGGCGTCCGTTTATTTTCCAGCACGGCCGTGTAACAACGACCGTTTCTCCTATATGGAAATCATTGTTGAGATGCTCGCTCTGTGCCGAATAGAAATCAAGCGTATCCTTGTCTATCACGACCTCTTTTGCCTTATCACGCACTATTCCGACAAGCTCAAGCATAGAGAGCAGCTCGCCTGCCTTTTCCATGCACTTTTCATCGCTCCATATCTCATAATTGCGGAAGTTGTTTCTCCAGTACGTCTTTATCGGCAGATCACCTATAAGCGCCTGTATCCTCATTTCCCAGTCGAACAGTATACCGCTCTTACTGCGTATCTTGTTCTCCTTGATGGCATTGAGCGGTTCAAGCAGCTGTGCAAACGATGCGATATTATCCGCAATATCCTGCGCTATGTACTTTCTTGTATCGCTGGTCTTCTTTTTCTCGCTTTCTTCCTCAATCTTTTCATCGCTGTACTTGTCGAAATCGTCCTGTCCGCCGTCAGCCGTATCGAATAACGAAAAGACCTCTGAGGGATCGTTAAATGTTTTCTTTGCCTCAGGCTCGTCATCCATAAGCAGATTTCCGAACAAATCCTCTACCTCGGCAACATTCTCATCGTGCTTTTCTTCGGTAACCTGTGCAGGCGTATATGCTTCGTCCGGCAGATCGAAGAAATCCATAGTTCTCGGCTTTTCATCAGCGTCAATCGGCTCGTCCGGAGTTTCGGACAGCTCATCGGATAATGTACTTTCCTCAAAAATACCGCTTGTCTGTTCAAGATCGTCGTCCGAAATATCTTCGGTGCTTCCGGTGCTTCCGGAGCTTCCGGTGCTACCGGTGCTGTCAGCGGTTTCGGATATTCCTATAAAGTCGCCGAATTCTTTCAATGCGTCCTCTACAGACTCAGCTGTACGAAGGGAAGAAACAGGCTCGCTTGCGGTTTCCTCCGCCATTATAGTGTGGAACTGTTCTTCGAGCGACTCTTCTTCGCTGTCGGCGGTTTCTTCCTGCTCGGCGATTTCCTCAAAAGCCTTTACTGCGTCCTCGACAGGCTCGCTTACAGCTTCTTCGGTGGCTGTGTTATTTTGTTCGCTTTCAGCTTCGCTGTCGGCGGTTTCTTCCTGCTCAGCGATTTCCTCAAGAGCCTTTACTGCGTCCTCGACAGGCTCGCTTACGGCTTCTTCGGTAGCAGTGTCATTTTGTTCATCTTCAATTTCAGCTTCACTGTCGGCGGTTTCCTCCTGCTTGGCTATTTCTTCAAAAGCCTTTACCGCATCCTCGACAGGCTCGCTTACGGCTTCTTCGGTGGCAATATCATTTTGTTCGCTTTCAATTTCAGCTTCACTGTCGGCGGTTTCTTCCTGCTCGGCAATTTCTTCAAAAGCCTTTACCGCATCCTCGACAGGCTCGCTTACAGCTTCTTCGGTAGCAGTGTCATTTTGTTCGCTGTCGGCGGTTTCTTCCTGCTCGGCTATTTCCTCAAGAGCCTTTACAGCATCCTCAACAGGCTCGCTTACGGCTTCTTCGGTGGCAATATCATTTTGTTCGCTTTCAATTTCAGCTTCACTGTCGGCGGTTTCTTCCTGCTCGGCTATTTCTTCAAAAGCCTTTACTGCCTCCTCGACAGGCTCGCTTACGGCTTCTTCGGTAGCAGTGTCATTTTGTTCATCGTCAATTTCAGTTTTGCTGTCTGCGGTTTCTTCCTGCTCTGCTATTTCTTCAAAAGCCTTTACTGCGTCCTCGACAGGCTCGCTTACGGGTTCTTCGGTGGCAATATCATTTTGTTCATCGTCAATTCCAGTTTTGCTGTCGGCGGTTTCTTCCTGCTCGGCGATTTCCTCAAAAGCCTTTACCGCATCCTCAACAGGCTCGCTTGCATAAAGATCGAAAATGCTCTCATCAACAGGCATATTTACATCTTCAATTTCTTCATTATCCTGTATAACAGACGGCATTTCTGCAAGCTCCTGAACCGCATTTGCTATCGGAGCGGATGTCATTATCCCCTTTTCAAGCATCATCTGCTTCGGCATTCCGGCTTGCTCGTCAAAATTCTCCTCAACTGCCGTTACTATTGCCGTTACTGCGGGTAAGGCTTCTTCGGCTGTATCCTCAGCTTTTTTGCCGCTTTCGCCTGCGTCCTCGCCTTCATTACCGACGGACGATTCAAGCCTGTTGAAATGGTCGAATACACGCTCAAAGCTGACCCCGGGATCGCCGTCATCTTCACTCTGAGTAAATGTAAAATTGACAGGCGCTATCTCAGGCTCGGTTTCGGTTTCGCCGTTATCCCTTTCGGACATAGGCTTATACCGGCGTACAGCCTCATCAATGCGGCTGTTTATCGCATCGGTCTGTTCTTCCTCGCTTATAGGCTTTCTGATTATCTCCTTATGAGTTACCCCGCCGTTTTTCCATACGGTCAGGCTTTTCTTTCTGAGCGGAGTCTGCGTTTCCTCCAGCTTTTTCTTGGCGTATACAGCCGCACCTACGGCAGCCGCCGCACCTACAGCGGCAACAATCGCCTTACTTATCTTCATATATTATCAACCTCCCGGCTAATGCCGAAATATTATTCAACACTCTTGAGTGCCTCGACCATATTGACCTTCATAAGCCGTCTGTGCATAAACAGCATTACTATCACGGCAAAGCATATCGTTATAAGACCCGAAAATACAAAGCTCATCGGATGCACCGTTCTGCCGAACATAACCATATCAATTTCAGCCGTCTTTACAACAAAGTCAACAAGGAATCTTCCGAATACCATGCCAGTCACTGTTCCTATAAGGGTAAGTATCACCGTTTCCCTGAACACATACATTGATACTTCCTTATCATAGAAGCCAAGCACCTTGAGCGATGCGATCTCCCTTATACGCTCGTTTATATTGATGTTCGTAAGATTATAAAGCACAATGAACGCAAGCGCACCTGCACTCACTATAAGAACCACTATTACAAAAAGCAGTGATTTGAGCATAGAACTGAATGTGCCCGCAACGCTTGTCTTGAAGCTCACTCCCATAACTCCGTCTATCTTCATAAGCTCCTGTGCAAGCTCGTCCCTGTCACTTTCGGTCATATCGTCGCCGTCCTCAGAGTTGAAGAAGAAGCAGTTATACGGCAGTCCTTCCTCGCCGCTAAGCTCCTTGTACAGCTTTTCCGTGATATACACATAGTGATGGGCGTAGTTTTCGCATATCTCGGTTACTGTAGCAGTAACTCGCTTCGTTTCCGACAAAGCTATCGTTACCGTATCGCCCTTCTTTATACCGCCGAGCAAAGATGCCAGCTTCTCGTTTATTATAACGCCGTCGTCGGTTACCGTGTACTGTTCGCCTGTCCGTCTGTCCTTTACCGTCACAAACTGTGCGATGGTTTCGTTGTCTGCTCCGCCGAATATATACGCTTCTGTGCTTTTCTTACCGTTATATACCGTTATCTGCTTTTGATATATCCTGTTGCCCTCGCAGTCATAACGCTCAAGCATCTTTTCTATCTTAGCTGTCTGTTCATCGGTCACTGTATTGTCATAAGCGGTAATACCGGTATAATTGCTTATCTCGCCGAACTGCTTTTGCAGAATATCGTTTACGCTGTCATACACGCCGAATCCCGTCAGCACAAGCGCCGTACAGCCTGCAATGCCCACTATCGTCATAAGCATTCTTCTCTTGTAACGGAATATATTACGCATCGTTACCTTATAGCTGAACGAAAGCCTGTTCCATATAAAGCCTATGCGTTCAAGCAGTATCTTCTTACCGCTCTTTGGCGTTTTCGGCCGCATAAGCGCCGCAGGACAGTCGTGAAGTATGCCGCCGCACGAGAAATAAACTGTAACAGCAGTAAGCAGTACAGATACCCCTGCGGTACATATCATAAGTATATAATCATACGGCAAAAGAATATCGGGGATAACGTACATCATTCCGTATGCGGTAATAATGATTGCCGGGAATATCTTCATTCCCACAAGCATACCCGATAAAGCGCCCGCCGTTGCCGCTGTCAGTGCATAAAGCAGATATTTGAATATAATAGCGCCGTTTTTATAGCCAAGCGCCTTGAGCGTTCCTATCTGGGTACGCTGTTCCTCTACCATTCGTGTCATCGTGGTAAGACATACAAGCGCCGCCACCATTACAAAGAACAGGGGGAACACCATAGCTATATTGCCTATTCTTTCGGCATTCTGACCATATTCACTGTATCCCGGATTATCATCACGGGTAAACAGATACCACTCAGGTCTGCTCGTCTTTTCGAGCTTTTCCCTGCCGTCGTCTATCTTCTTCTGAGCATCGGCAAACTGCTTGTCCGCATCGGTTTTTGCCGTTTCAAGTGCTGTCTTGCCCTCGTTATACTCCTTCAGGCCCTTTTCATAATCGGCATAATTCTTGTCATACTCCGCTTTACCGCTGTCATACTTTGCCTTGCCTGAAGCGTACTGAGCATAACCTGCGTCATACTGTGCCTTTCCTGCGTCATACTGTGCCTTTGCGCTTTTGTACTGTGCAAGTCCGCTTGTGTACTGAGAATATCCGTCCTCGTACTGCTTTTTTCCGTCCTCATATTTGGCATAACCGATTTCGTACTGCAGCTTTCCGTCATTATATTGCTTAAGCCCGTCATTATACTGCTCAAGTCCGCTTTCATACTGTTTCTTCTGCTTGTCAAGTTCCGCCTGCGAGCTGTCGAGCAGCTTTATGCCGGCATTATACGCCTCTTTGGTGATATTACCCTTCTTGTATGAATCCTCCAGCGTTTCACGGCTCGTATTTATAATCGCCTGCTGACTTGTTATCTTTGTGTTTGCATCGTCAAGCTGAGCCTTGCTCGACTTCAACTGTGAGTCTGCGTTTTCAAGCTGTATTTTAGCTGTAACAAGCTGTATATAGCTTTCGTCAAGCGTTTTCTTTCCGGCTTCAAGCTGCAGCTTCGTTTCGTCCAGCTTCTTCTTTGTGCTGTCAAGCACATCTTTTGTCGCCGTCAGAGTAGCCCCGTTAGTGTCAAGCTCCTTTTTTGCCTCATCAAGCTGTTTTTTCGATTCATCAAGCGTTTTCTTGCCGCTTTCAAGCTGAGGCTTTGCTTCGTCAAGCTGTTTTTTTGCATCGTTCAGCTTGGTTTCGTTTTTCTCTATTTCTGCGTATGCTTCGCTCTTCTTTTTATCAAGCTCCTTCTGCCCGTCGTCAAGTTCCTTCTTTGCATCGCCTGCTATTTCGTCAAAACGCTCTTCTTCTCTTACATCCGCTATTTTCTGTATCTTCTTTTCAAGAGCGTCACGGGCATCCTCATATTCATCGCTGTAACAGCTGTACTGCTTTAGCTCGTCCGAGTTTATCATAACCTGAGTATATACCTCTGTCTTGAAACAGCTTTCCGGTATGTAACAGATCATATAGACAGAACCGCTTCCTATGGTCGTGTTTCCACGCTCCGCATCAGATATATACATAGGTGATGCGAATTTTCCGACTATAGTAAATTCCTTGACCGACAAAGTTCCGTCTATATCCGTGTCTTCATCGCCACACAGCGTCAGCTTGTCCCCGACTTTATAATGAGCAAGCAGTTTACCGCTGTCGATAACGCACTCGTTTTCTTTTTCGGGAAGTCTGCCGTCAACTATCTGCAAAGAGCTGTACGGATTGTTTTCGCCCGTTTTGTCAAGAGAATATACCCTTGCGACCTTCTTTTCGCCCGAATCCGTGTTGACGTATGCGTCCGTGAAATATCCGGGATAAACATCAACATCCGGAAGCCCTTTTTTCAAAGCGTCTATATCGTTATCGTCAAATCCGTATGTAGATACCAGCCTGATATCAGACAGGGAAGTCCTGTCGTAATAATGATCCGACGATACCTTCATCGCAGGAGCGCTCTGCAGAAGTCCCGCAAAAAATCCTGTGCCGATAGCGATTATACCGAATATCGAAAGAAAACGGCTTTTTGTTTTCTTCATCTCGGCAAACGCATTTTTCAGCATTGCATTTTTCATATCCGTTCCCTTTCCCCGCTTACCACTCTATTTCTTCAACGGGTGTCGGATGCTCGTTTACTACTATTTCGCTCACCTTACTGCTTTTCATGTGTATAACCCTGTCAGCCATAGGGCATATCGCCGTATTATGCGTTACGAGTATTACAGTCATATTTTCACTGCGGCAGGTGTCCTGAAGTAATTTCAGTATCATCTTGCCGGTGTTGTAATCGAGCGCACCCGTAGGTTCGTCGCACAGCAACAGCTTGGGCTTTTTCGCAAGCGCTCTGGCTATAGCCACTCTCTGCTGTTCACCGCCCGAAAGCTGAGCCGGGAAGTTGTTTATTCTGTCGGTAAGTCCGACCTTTTCCAGTATCTCTACAGCAGGGATATAGTCCTCCACCGTCTGAGTAGACAGCTCAATATTCTCCTTTGCCGTAAGGTTCGGGATGAGATTATAGAACTGGAATATAAAACCTATATCGTATCTTCTGTAGTCGATAAGCTCTTTTCTGCTGTAACCGCTTATCTTACTTCCGTCTACATAAAAGCTTCCCGATGTAGCGGTATCCATACCGCCCAGTATATTAAGCACCGTAGTCTTGCCCGAACCGCTCGGTCCTACGATTATTGCAAATTCGCCCTTTTCAATGTCAAAGCTGACCTTATCGTTTGCGTTGATTATTATATCGCCCATACGGTACTGCTTTGTAATATCGCTCAGCGTAACAAAACTCATTGTAATTCCTTGCACCCTTTCGTCCGTTGTTTCCTGAAATCGTTACTCTATTAAATTATACCATTTTTCACGGTACAATTCAACAGCCGTTCTATATTTATTTTATATTTATTTATAGTGTATCCCGACATTTTTAACTCCCTTTAAATTTCAATGCCGTTAAAATAAAAATTATTCTCATTTTACTTGACAAACGCATTTGCTTATGCTACAATATCAATCGGAAAAATCCCTTATCAAGAGCGGTTTACATTTTCTGCATTAAAATGCAGATTGGGAGTCAGGCTCCGTAAACCCAGCAACCGTTTCGCTTGAGCTTTCTTTGCGAAAAATGGTGCTAATTCCTACGGCACGGCAAGGGCTGTGACCGAAAGATGAGGAGCAGGCAGTCAGCAAGCTCCGAATGGGGCTTTTTTTAATGCAGTTTTACGCAGGTATATGCGTATGGGATACGGTTTAAAACCGCTATATGAAAGGAAAAATCAATGGCAAAATACTTATTCACTTCCGAAAGCGTAACAGAGGGTCACCCCGACAAGATCTGCGACAGGATCTCAGACGGTGTGCTTGATGCGATATTAGCACAGGACAAGAACGCCCGTGTAGCCTGCGAAACCTGCGCCACAACAGGTATGGTTCTGATAATGGGCGAGATCACGACAACGGCAAACGTTGACATTCCTGCAATAGCAAGAGATGTCATAAAGGAAACAGGCTACGATAACAGCGACTACGGCTTTGACTACAAGACCTGCGCTATCCTCACGACCCTTGACAAGCAGAGCCCCGATATAGCTATGGGCGTTGACAACGCTCTTGAGGGCAGAGATAACAATGAATTTGACACAGGCGCAGGCGATCAGGGTATGATGTTCGGCTATGCGTGTGATGAAACCAAGGAGCTTATGCCCCTTACGATTTCCCTTGCTCACGCACTTTCAAAGAAGCTCACAGCGGTAAGAAAGTCGGGCGAGATACCCTATCTTCTCCCCGATGGAAAGACGCAGGTAACAGTAGAATATAACGAGGACGGCACTCCCTCAAGAATTGACACTGTCGTTGTTTCCTCACAGCACAAGGCTGATGTTACGCAGGAACAGCTCAGAGCCGATATTATCGAAAAGGTTATAAAGACTACCGTTCCCGCTTCACTGCTTGACGAGAACACAAAGATGCTGATAAATCCCACAGGACGCTTTGTAGTAGGCGGTCCTCAGGGCGACAGCGGTCTTACGGGCAGAAAGATAATAGTAGATACATACGGCGGTGTCGGCAGACACGGCGGCGGCGCATTCTCAGGAAAAGATCCCACAAAGGTTGACCGTTCAGCCGCTTACGCCGCAAGACACGTTGCAAAGAACATTGTAGCCGCAGGCATAGCAAAGCGTTGCGAGGTTGAGCTTGCGTATGCTATCGGCGTTGCACAGCCCGTATCTGTCTTTGTTGATACATTCGGCACAGGCGTAAAACCCGACAGCGAAATTTCAGCCGCTGTAAGCAAGGTGTTCGACCTTCGCCCCAGTGCGATAATCAGCTCACTGAATTTAAGAAATACAAAGTACAGACCTCTTGCCGCTTACGGTCACATGGGACGTACAGACCTTGACGTTGCTTGGGAAAAGACAAACAAGGTTGACGAGCTTAAATCAGCACTTGATATAAAGTAATCAGCATATAGCACTAAAGCCGTTACGGAACACCGCAACGGCTTTATTTTTTGCAAAATTCCAACATATTTTACCGCCGTCATCGGAGGTTACGCAATTCTCCGCCATTCAGATAAGCAAATTTGAAGCGCAACATTGCCGCCCGCCGTTTTGCTATCCTGCGGATAGCTCAAACAATTCCAAAGGCGGAGTTTGAGGCGGCACATTGCCGCAGGCGGAATTTGAGGCGGCACATTGCCGCCACGCTATTCGCTGAAATCCGTAACTATGTACTTCGGCGCACCGGGAGTTGAATACACCCACCGGTCAATATGCCCCTCTGTAATGAAATACGGCGCTTCAAGCGGAACACAGCCGTCATCACAGCAGTTTACTATTATCAGCTTGATTTTCATTTTTTCGGGTATAATCGCCTTGATATACACGCAGGCGCAATCTCCCACCTTTATTCCGCTTTTAAGCTCCGCCAGCCCTGCGAGATTCGGTGCAAGCTCTATAAAAATTCCGTAGTCCTCTATAGACCTTACAATGCCGGGAACGGTTTCACCTACCGCAAAACGTTCTGCGTTCTGTTGCCACGTTCCGAGCAGTTCCTTGTGTGTAAGGCAGATATGTCCCTGATCCCGACCTTTCACCACCGCAAAAATATCGTCGCCTACCGAAAATCTGTTTGCAGGATGAACTATTCTTGATACCGAGATAGCGTCAATCGGTATCATTGACGCAATGCCGCAGCCTATGTCCACAAAACAGCCGAACTGTTCAAGATGCGTTACCCTCGCCCCTATAATATCACCGGGAGTCAGCTTTGATACATATTCCTTGTCTGCCTCCTCCTGTGCCGCCTTCCTTGACAGGATTGCCAACGGTTCGCTTCCGGTTTCGTCTATCTTCGTTATCTTGAAGCAGACAGGCTTTCCCACTCTTGATATAAGCGCTATATCCCGTGTCGCACCGCTTTCTATGCCTATTGCGCCCTCACTGCGAGGTATTATCCCCTTCATACAGCCAAGATCGACGTGCATATTATGCTCCGCATCGCACACCGTACACGAAGCCTCAAGTATTGCCCCCGACACCGCCGCCTGCATAAGCGTTTTGGATGATTGCAATGCCGCCGTGTTCTCTTTGTATGCAAGTCTTCTTCCCTCCGGTAAAAATTCCGTCATTTGAAATACCGTTCCTTCCTCGTTGTGTTTTCTTTTTTACAAGTGTATGTCAGATTTTCCTTGAATATGTTACCATATCTTTACATTTGATTTTTCACGGAATATTTAGCGGAATTCTTGTAATTATCGTTGATTTTGACAACGTTTTCTGTTACAATAGAATCTATACAGGCTTAGCGCCATTAACCCTTGGATTCTAAACGGAGGAATCATGTTTATTCACAGCGGAACATTAAAACGTGCAGGCATTCTTGCCGCAGTGGTTGCTGTAGGTACAGCCGCCGCAATAACCTATAACGCTTTTTTATCGTCGGATGACGGACTTCCCGAAGTATTAAGCCCGCTTCAGCCGATAATAAAGGACGAGGACGGCGGGGTAAAGCAGAAAACAGATATTGCCTTCTCCCCCGACGGCAGCTTTTTTGATAAAGACATATCGGTTGAGCTTAAAGCAAAAGACAAAACGGCAACAATCTACTATACCACAAACGGCGAGACCCCCACGAAAAAATCAAACAGATATACAAATCCCATAAAGGTGCACAGCTCGGGAGAGGTCACTGCAAAGACGATAAAAGCCATTGCGGTAAGCGAGAACGGCACTTCCGAAGTATTCACAAAAAGCTATGTCACAGGTGAGGGCGTGTCGGATCGTTTTGAAAAAGGCACTTATATATTCGTGCTTTCGACCGACAGTGAAAACCTTTACGATTATGAAAAAGGCATCGCCGTAGCAGGAAAGATCCGTGACGAGTGGATAGCAAACGAGTATGACGGAAAAAGCGAAATCACGCCCAACGAACCTGCAAACTGGAATCAGGAAGGTATGGCAGGCGAAAGGCCTATGTATGTCGAGGCTTTTTCAAGCAGCGGAGAGCTTCTTGTTTCACAGCAGGCAGGCGCAAGAGTTGCAGGTGCATATTCTGCCGCAGTTGACCAGAAATCGTGGAAGCTAATCGCAAGAACGATGTACACCGGCGATAAAGGAAAATTCAGCTACCCGTTCTTCAGTGACGCTACAGATGAAAACGGTGCGATTCTCACAAAGATTGACCGCATAGTTTTGCGTAACGGTGCAAACGACCGTGAATTTGCAGGTGTGCGTGACGAGCTTTCAATGTCGCTTGCGAAGCAGTCGGGCTACCTTGATGCACAATCGACCGCCCCTGCGGCAGTATTCCTTAACGGAAAGTATTACGGCTTTGCGTGGCTCCATCAGAATTTCAGCCGTGCATATCTCGAAGAACGCTACGGCGGCACGAAGGACAACTATCAGGTGGTCGGAAAAGCCGAGGGCGAGATAGTCGATGAAAACGCAGAAGGTGCGGCAGACGATTATAACAAGGTTCTTGAGCTTGCTGAGAGCGGACTTACCGACGACAAGAAATTCGAGCAGTTCTGCTCTATGGTTGACATAGACAACTATATGCACTACCTCGCAATGCAGTTATTTATCGACAACCGTGACTGGCCCGGAAACAACTATAAAGTGTGGCGGTATGTTGCGTCAGACGGCGAAGAGGTCACAAGCAAGTACCAGGACGGCAAGTGGAGATATTTCTTCTACGATGCAGAATTTGCCTGGGGACTTTATTCGGACGGATACGCAAACAAGACGTTGACCAAGATTTTAAACGGCACACACCCCGCAGGCGGCTCAGTGCTTATTTCTGCACTTATGGAACGTGCGGATATGCGTGAAAAGCTGGCGAACAACCTCTGCGACCTTATAGGCGGCGCATTCAGCTCTGAAAATATTCTGGCAACGCTTGAGCAGAAGCTCGCAGACAGCGATAAGGAACAGCTTTATGCTCTGAACAAGGGTATCACGTCAACGTGGGCAAACGAGGGTACGTTTGAAAACAGCAGAAACGAGATAAGAGAATTCGCCGACAAGCGTGCAAATATCATTCTCAGCGACATCTGCAAGAATTTCGGAATTGACAAGGACGATACATACAAGGTAAAGCTGAACGGTGCAAAGGGTCTTAAGCTCACTATGAACATTCAGACCGTCAAGGACTCAAATACGGTAACATCCGAATATTTCACGCCCTACAAGGTAAAGCTGACAGCCGAGGATATGTCGGGCTACACCTTCACAAGCTGGGAGATAAACGGCAAGACCTATACCGACCGTGAGATAACGATAGACAGCTCAATGGCTAAAAAGGGAAAGATAACAATAAACGCACGCAGTGAAAAAACATCGTCTACAGGCGAACTGCTGTATATAAGCGAAGTGTACACGGGCGGAGACGCCGACTGGATAGAGCTTTACAACCCCAATGACAACGACGTATCAACAAAAGGTCTTTATCTTACAGATAAGGATGATATGCTTAACCGCTACAAGATACCCACTGTCAACATAAAGCCTCATTCAACGCTTACGATAGTTTGCAAGAACAACAAGTCTGAAAATACGCTGATGAAAATGCAGACGAATTTCAGCCTAAAAACAGGCGAAACGCTGATACTCAGCAACGAAAGCGGAGAAATTCTCGGCAAGGTCGCAATAATCGACTGCAGTAAGGATGAATCGCTTGTAAGACAGCGTGACGGAAGCTACGCAAAGGGTACGCCGACCTTTGAAAAGAACAGCCAATAACATAAAAGCCGTGCATCAAGGCGATGCACGGCTGTTTTTCTTTCCCTTTCGCAACAGCCTTACTAAATACTCCCTTCGCCTTTGAAAGAATCAAATGCAGGCATAGCAAAAAACAAGCACGGCTGTACACCGTGCTTAAAACAAAAAGGACCGTGAAAACCACGATCCTCTTTTTTCATTACTTGTCAAGATTGTACTTCTTCTTGAACTTGTCAACACGTCCGCCTGTGTCAACCAACTTCTGCTTTCCTGTAAAGAAAGGGTGGCACTTCGAGCAGATTTCAACCTTTATATCCTGCTTGGTTGATCTTGTTTCGATAACCTCGCCGCAAGCACACTTGATAGTGGTGGGCTGGTAGTTAGGGTGGATACCTTCTTTCATGCTGTCACCTCCTGACCTTTAGAATTAATCTAAATTACAGCTTTCGCTATGATTTCAGAATACTGCGCTTTCACGCTTAGGTTACTATTATAGCATATACAAAACTGTTTTGCAATAGTTTTTTCAAATTTCCCGAAAAATTTATATCACAGACAGTTTCAGCCTACAATCTTTGTGAAATCTGCCGAGAGTTTAACCTGCTTTTCAGCCGCATCTTCAACGCTTGTGCCTACTGTTGTGTAGTAGAGCTTGATTTTAGGCTCAGTACCGGAGGGTCTTATTACTACGCTTGCGTTATCCTCAAGGTAGAATGTGATAACGTTTGACTTAGGAAGTGTGAGTTCTTCTGTCTTGCCGCTTTCGTAGTCTGTCTTTACGCTGAGCTTGTAGTCAGCCTTGCCGATAACCTTAAGACCTGCAACAGCGTCAAGCTTTTCGTTTCTGAGAGTATCCATGATAGCGTTCATCTTCTTCATACCTGTTTCGCCCTCGAAAGTGAATGTATCAAGCTTGTTGCAGTAGAAGCCGTAGTCGCTGTACATCTTTGCTCTTGCCTGTACAAGAGAAATACCCTGTGAACGATAGAATGCCGCCATCTCGCAGATAAGCATAGATGCTACAACAGCGTCCTTATCTCTTACATAAGAGCCTGCAAGGTAGCCGTAGCTTTCCTCAAAGCCGAAGATATATCTGCTTTCCTCGCCCTTTGCCTCTAAGAAGCCGATCTGCTCACCGATGAACTTGAAGCCTGTGAGAACTTCTCTGAGCTCTACGCCGTACTTAGCGGCGATAGCCTTTACAAGATCGGTAGTAACTATTGTCTTTACTGCAACGGGGTTTGCGGGCATTGTACCTGCGGCGATACGCTCCTTGCAGATATATTCGAGCAGCATTGCGCCTACCTCGTTACCTGTGAACAGAACGTAGTTGTCACCGTCGGGAACTGCGATACCTACACGGTCGCTGTCGGGGTCGGTAGCAAGCAGTAAGTCGGGCTTTTCTGTCTTGCAAAGCTCAAGGCCTAAGTGCAGAGCTTCCTTTATCTCGGGGTTGGGATATGGGCAGGTAGTGAAGTTGCCGTCGGGCATTTCCTGTTCCTTTACAACTACAACGTTGTTTATACCGATTTCCTTTAAGATACGGCGGACGGGCTTGTTGCCTGCACCGTTAAGAGGAGTATAAACAACCTTCAGTCCGCTCTTTGCACAAAGCTCGGGGTGGATGGACTGCTTTTTAACGTTTGCGATATATTCGTCAATAACATCCTGACCGATGTACTTTATTTTTCCTTCGTTTACAAACTGCTCAAAGTCGCCGCTCTTTACGTCTGCGAAGATATTGAGCTTCTCAATCTCACCGAGAATCTTTTCAGCGGCTTCAAGAGTAACCTGACAGCCGTCGCTTCCGTAAACCTTATAACCGTTATACTTTGCAGGGTTGTGGCTTGCGGTAACAATGATACCTGCGTCACAGCCGAGCGCTCTTACAGCCCAAGAAAGCATAGGTGTGGGCATAAGCTCTGTGTAGATGTTTGCTGTAATGCCGTTTGCGGCAAATATCGAAGCGGCGTGCTTTGCAAATACGTCAGACTTTATTCTGCTGTCGTATGCAACAGCAACCTTAAGATCGCTCTTGCCTGTGTTCTTGAGGTAGTTTGCAAGACCCTGAGTAGCCTTGCCTACGGTATAAACGTTCATTCTGTTTGTACCTGCGCCGATAACGCCTCTCAGACCGCCTGTGCCGAATTCAAGATCACGGTAGAAACGATCATTTATTTCTTCGTCCTTGCCCTTTACATTCTCAAGCTCTGTCTTTAAATCGGGATCCTTGACCGCTTTTTCAAGCCATTCGTTATAAAGCTCTGTAGTGTTTGCCATAATAGTCTGTCCTTTCTGTATAAAACGGTAGCACAGTTTGCTGTATTTAAAAATTAGGTAAATATAGCTGTGGCTAACCTAAAATTCCATTCAACAAACAGTATAACATTTTTCCGCCGTAAATGCAAATAAAATCGTAAAAATATTATTAAATTTTTTGAAATCAAAAATTCCCGTTTTTGTTGAAAATATACCTAAAACGTTGTATAATCATTACATAGCAATCACTTAAAATGATATGAAACGGGTGTAAATATGTATTCTCAGGTAAACGGTATGGGGCTTTTCGGTATGAATGCCTTTAAAGTCACCGCGGAAATAATGTCCTCAAGAGGTCAGCCGTCCTTCGATATAGTAGGACTGGGCGACCTTGCGGTGCAGGAAAGCAAAATGCGTATCAAGGGTGCGTTATCGGGTATCGGAATCTCCGTCAGCGGTCAGCGCCTCACGGTAAATCTTGCTCCTGCGGATGTACGCAAATGCGGCTCGCTGTACGACTTCACGATAATCGCCGCCATTCTTGCGGTAAACAATATAATAACCGATGATTTGTCGGGCTGTGCCTTTATCGGAGAGGTTTCGCTCGGAGGCTCGCTTGTTTTCACGGGCGGAATTATCAGCATGGCGATAGAGGCCAAGAAATGCGGTATAAAACGGCTGTTCCTCCCTGCCGAAAACGCCAAGGAAGCGTCCGTTGTTGAGGGTCTGTCCGTATACGGCATAAGCCATATTTCCGACCTTATAAACCATTTCGCTGGAAAGAAGCGTATATCGCCCGAGCCTCCCTACGTTCCGTCCGCAGAGATGTTTGAAACGGAGGACTTATCCGATGTAAAGGGTCAGGCACTTGCCCGTCACGCTCTGGAGGTAGCCGCCGCAGGCTTCCACAACGTACTTCTCATAGGCCCTCCCGGCACAGGAAAAAGCATGATAGCAAAGCGTATACCGTCTATCCTTCCTCCGATGACCTTTGACGAAAGCATTGAAACAACAGGAATACATTCAATAGCAGGTATGCTCGACCGTGAAAAGCCGATAGTCACGGTTCGCCCGTTCAGAAGCGTATCACATACCGCCTCGGCAGTAGGTCTTATCGGCGGCGGAAGTATACCACGCCCGGGAGAAATATCCCTTGCACATAACGGAGTATTATTTCTTGACGAACTGCCGGAATTTGACCGCAGGACGCTTGAAACACTCAGGCAACCGCTTGAGGACGGAGTTATAACCATATCAAGAGCGCAAGGGTCGGTGTCCTACCCGTGCGATATTATGCTTGTTGCCGCAATGAACCCCTGCCCTTGCGGAAACTTCGGCAACCCGAAGGGAAAATGCACCTGCTCTCAGAATATGATACAGAACTATCTCGGTAAGATAAGCCGCCCTGTTCTTGACAGGATAGATATACAGGTTGAAATGCCACAGTTATCTTATGAGGAAATAAGCAGTGCGAAAAAGGGCGAGCCGAGCAGTGCCGTGCTTGAACGTATAATGAAAGCAAGAGAAATACAGCAAAAGCGTTTTGCTGGTACGGAAATACGCTCAAACTCCAAAATTCCGCCCTCATATCTTCACGAAATGTGTCCTATGGACGAAAACGCAAAGCAGATGCTCTCCGACTGCTTTGATAAAATGGGGTTGTCGGCAAGGGCATACGACAGGATACTTAAGGTCGCACGCACCTGTGCTGACCTTTCAGGAAGCGAGGTAATAAGGCGGCAGGATATATCCTCGGCGGTAAATTTCAGAAGCCTTGACAGGAAATACTGGGGTGCGGGGAAATAACCGTCATTTTACCGCTTATCATATTTATTATTTATAGTGCGGTAAAATATCTGACAAATCGGCCTTGTTTTTACCGCCGCAGAGTTATAAAAACGCCGAAATTTTTCTGTCGGCTTGACAAAAACGAAATCAAAATGCTAAAATAAATACAGTCGAGTAGCGAAAGCGTAAATCCGGACACGGATTTACGCTTTATTTTTTTGCCAAAAGAAAGGAATATAAATATGGAACAGGAAAAAGTAAACAGGCTCGGGACAGAGCCTGTAAAAAATCTGTTGCTCAAAACGGGACTTCCCGTGATACTCTCAATGGTATTGCAGGCGGTCTACAACATAGTTGACAGCGCATTTGTAACGAATATGCAGACAGGCGGCGAGGCGGCGTTCAACGCACTGACGCTTGCCTTTCCTATGCAGATGCTTATGGTGGCGGTAGGTATAGGAACAGGTGTTGGTGCAAACGCTCTGCTTTCAAAATCTCTCGGACAAAGCGATAAGGAAAAAGCGAGCCTAACCTCCGGCAATGCGGAATTTCTTGCGCTTATAATATATGTTGTTTTTCTGCTTGTCGGACTGTTCGGTGTAGAGCCTTATATCCGCACGCAGACGCAGGACGGGGAGATAGCGGGAATGGCGGTCGATTACCTTACGATATGCTGTACAATGTCATTCGGCATCACATTCTTTTCGATATATGAAAAGCTGCTGCAGGCAACGGGCAGGTCGCTTTTTTCGACGATAGCCCAGATAGCAGGCGCTGTCACCAACATAATCCTCGACCCGATAATGATATACGGACTTCTCGGTTTTCCCGAAATGAAAGTAAAAGGTGCGGCTCTCGCAACGGTTATAGGTCAGATAGTTTCTCTTGTCACCGCTCTTATCTTTCATATCAAATTCAACACGGAAATAGTAAAAAAACTGCGTTACAAAAAGCCCGATATGAAAATTATCAAGGGCATATACTCTATAGGACTTCCGGCTATAATCGCACAGGCGCTTATGTCTATAATGACCTACGGTATGAACGTAATCTTAGGCTCGGTAAGCGTGGACGCTGTCACCGCCTACGGACTTTACTACAAGGTACAGCAGTTCTTCCTGTTTGCCGCTTTCGGTATGCGTGACGCAATAACTCCCGTCATATCCTACGCTCACGGAATGGCAGACAAAGCCCGTATCAAAAACGGCATAAAGTACGGAATGCTCTATACGCTTATAATAATGGCGCTCGGCACAATTCTTATCGAAATTTTCGCCGTGCCTCTCGGCGAGATGTTCTCGCTTTCGGGCAACTCACTCAGGCTATGCACAGACGCAATGCGCATTATCACAATAAGCTTTGTATTTGCAGGAATGAATATCGCATTTCAGGGCATATTTCAAGCGATCGACGGCGGTTTGCAATCGCTCATAGTATCGCTCTTAAGACAGCTTGTGCTTGTACTGCCGGTAGCGTGGGGATTTTCGCTCCTTGTCCTCGGCGGTGCGCCCGATATGCTTATGTGGTGGGTGTTCCCGATAGCAGAAGCTATCTCTGCTCTTGTTTCCGTTATCTTTATGATCAGACTTAACAAAACAAAAATCGCCGTATTATAGCGATTCAAACAATTTAATATTTCTCCGACAGAAAATTCACTTTTGATATTGAAATTTTACCTGCAAAAGTGTAAAATATCATTCGGAGAATAAAAAACAGCCTCCGCAAAAGCGAAGGCTGTTTAAGCATATGTTTACTTTTCAAATATCATCTTGATTCTGCCGATAAGGGGAAGATCCTTGGCCTTGCCGCCGATAGCGTTGATAAGGCCGGTTACCAGTATGATTATCGGTACAGCCATGAATATTATGTGTATCAGCCAAGCTAAAAGAACACCTACAAAGCCTGCGGCAAATTCGTTGAATGTAGCGTAGAAAATACCGTAGTAAACAGCGTTGTACAGAATTCTTGCAAAGAAGTATTCAATAGCTCCCACTGCCATTACACCGAGAATAACAGGAAATATCATTGAAAGATGATACTGTAAGAATTTTGACTTGCCCGCTGTGATACAGGGAGCTACAAGCATACCTGCAAGCACGATGATTGCAATAAAGCCGCCGAATATCCATCCTGTAAGTATGTATGCGAGTACCGCACAATAAGCGAGTATTGACATTGCCTTACCTGTGTTTATATCGTTGGCGTCCATTGTAGAAGTTACATTCTTTGTGTCAAATATTTTCTGAAAGAAGCCCGGATTTTGATTTATCGGAACAGGTGCAACAGAACCGTCAAGGTTTGCACCGCACTTTGCGCAGAACTTTGAGCCGTCCTGATACTCTGTTCCGCATTTAGGACAAAATGGCATAATTATTTCCTCCTGTTTGTTATGTCTATACCTCTGTATTATATCCGCTGTATGCAGATACCAGTTAATTATACACCCCTACGGCATCAAAGTCAATACCGCAATTGTAAAGTTTAATTAAGAAATATGAAAGCATTGATTAATTTTGCTATTGCATTTACACTGGTATATTTATTTTTCGTGTATTATTAAATTTTCAAACAACATAAGGAGAACTATGAACAATACAAACCCTTTTATATATTCCGATGACAACAAGCGTTATCACACGTTGAATTACTATAATAAATCATCGTTCAACAGCAAAGTGTTCAAGGCGGTCATTGACGCAGGCTTCACCTGCCCGAATAAAGACGGCACAAAAGGCACGGGCGGATGTATCTACTGTATGGGCGGAAGCGGCTACTTCACCGAAAAATCGGACGGTGAAATCTACGACAGCGTAAAGCGTCAGCTTGCCGCTGAAAAGGAACGTATATACAAGAAACACCCGGACAGCCTCATTACAGCCTACTTTCAGGCAAATACCAACACATACGCACCTGTCGCAACGCTTAAAGAGGCATACACTGCGGCGCTTGATTTTGGAGTACACGGAATTTCAATCGGCACAAGGGCCGACTGCCTTCCCGATGATGTTATCGCCCTGCTCTGTGACATTAACAGCAAGACCCACCTTACCGTTGAGCTTGGCTTGCAGACAATACACGATAAATCAGCACAAATCATCAACAGATGCTACACCTATGACGAGTTTCTGGAGGGCTACCGTAAACTGCAAGAATCCGGCATACGCACCTGCCTTCATCTGATTGACGGCTTGCCGGAAGAAAGCCTATCCGATATGCTCGAAACCGCAAAGGAGGTCGCCCGTCTGCACCCTGACGCCGTGAAGATACACCTTCTTCATATAAATCACGGCACCGCTCTTGAACGGCTCTTCCTGTCGGGCGGTTACGTTCCGCTCACCCGTGACGAGTACATAGATATAGTAATATCACAGCTTGAATATCTCCCCGCCGACATTGTCATAGAGCGGATTACCGGCGATGCGGACAAGCGTTGTCTGGTAGCTCCCCTGTGGAGTGCCGACAAAATTGCGGTACTTGGCGGCATAGACCGTCAGATGAAGCTGAGGGATACTTATCAGGGGATAAAAGCTGATGTTATGTGATTTCATATCTGAATGTAAGTGAAACCGCAGTATCGGGTCAGTTTCGATACTGCGGTTTGCTGTTGCCTATCCTTAAGCTATATGCTGAAACATTTGCTGAGGAAAACCCTGCTTGTTCGGATCTGTAATCTTGATTTTTCTGCACTTATATATTAGATTTAGGAGCAAAATGGACGGATATTAACGCTCGTGTGCATATTGTCTTAATTCTTCTGCGATTTTTTTAAATTCAACATCATCTCTGATAAAGTCATATATTTTATCGTCCATTTCGTTTATCTGGTGCATTGAATCATTCGCATTAATATTATGCCAAACTTCGCCGTACTCTTTTCCGCGCGCAATCAGGCAGGTATATGTTTCTGTCGGCTTGTATACTGCTTTATCATTATCGATAGATTGATTTTTGGCAAGGGTCAGATATTTTATGGTTTCATTGCGATTGTTGATTTTGGCATAGAACCAAGCAATATCGAGATATGTCCATGCGATTTTTTGCTTAAAAAAGCCATAATTCTTATCTTCAAAGATTATGTTCAATATGTCGATGACTTTTTTATTCAATAAAATCAGTTCCTCAGGTGTATAGGGCTTTGTGTTATCATCCAAAGGAGCACAGTTGAAGGTTATACCGGAAAGCATTAACTGCAAGTGGGTTAAAATTGCGTCCTGCTGATATCTGTATCGTTTGGTTTTGTCGGATACAGATACAAGCAGATCTTCTCTGCACTGATGAGCATAAGGCATTGTATTTGCAAGACTTTCCGCTTTTTCGGGCATATTTAATTTGGGATAAGCATAACAAAGCAACTGAATCGCACTGTGCCTTAATTCTGTGTCCTTAGAGTTTTCAAGCACATTTTCTTCGAGTGAAACAACTTCCTGTAACAATTTTTCGTAATGCTCATCAGATATTGTATCTGTTTCTTGCGGTGAACAATACAAAGCACTTGCGAGCTCGTGCGACAACTTATATGCCGACGGATATTTTCTGATAGCTTTTCGCAAAATTTCAACACCTTTCGACCACTGACCATTGGTTGTATACTCTCTTGCGGCTTCTGACAGTGACTCAATTTCTTTTTCTCTTGACGAAGCATCGACTTCCAGCAAGAAGTCGGTCGTTACATCGAAAAAGTTTGCCAGTATAGGCAGCAGTGAAATATCAGGTAAAGCAATATTTGTTTCCCAACGACTTACCGCCTGCGCAGAGATCGAAAGCACTTCGGCAAGTTGTTCTTGCGTCATATTCCTATCTGAGCGCAGTTTTTTAATAATATTTCCGAAACTCATATTTACAACTCCAATTCAAGTATTCAGCCGATCGAACTGTAATTATATTATAATCTATAGATAGTCAGCAGTCCACCGCTTAATAATTGAGAAAAAATCAATTTCAAATTGGATTATCGATAAAGACTTTAGCGCATTGTCAAGTTCAGACAAGTTGCATTTTCCACTATGATATGCTAAAATATTCACGAGGGGAAACCTTGGACGTCAGGCGGTCAATTCATCTCCCGAAAGTGCGAAAGCACTTTGAAAGGAGGTGGAGCTGTGTACATAACACTAAGCGATTTAACACAGATAGGAATATTTCTTACTGCTTTCACAGTTATGATATTCACAATCATTTCTTTTTATAAAAAGAAATAACCGCCCCAGTCGCAAACGGAAGGCGGTTATTTCTTAACTGATTTAAACGGGAGCGACCGTCTGTCGTTTCCCTCTTTATTTATATTATAACATATTTTCAGCTGTTGTCAAGTTCGATCCGGTTGCATTGCTGTCGCTTTTGTGCTAAAATACGCTTGTGGACCTTAAATCCGGATTATCATAAAGGAGAAACAATATGGATATGAAACAGCGTATGCACGCAAATCTTCCCTATAAAGCCTGGCTTGACGGGCTGAGCGAAGAACGTGCGGAATGCAAGCGTAAGATATACGAATTCAACAACTGCCACCCGGATGACCGAGATAAAATGGACAAAATCCTCCGCTCGCTTCTCGGTAAGACAGGTGACACTATTCATATAGAACAGCCGTTCCACTGCGATTACGGCAGTAATATCGAGGTCGGCAACAACTTCTTTGCAAACTATAATCTGGTAATACTTGATGTCGGCAAGGTTAAAATCGGCAATAATGTTATGCTTGCTCCAAATGTAGCCATCTACACAGCAGGTCATCCCGTACATTATATTCCCCGTAACACAGGCTATGAATACGGCATAGATATAACGATAGGCGATAACGTATGGATAGGCGGAAACGTTGTAATCACACCGGGAGTAAAGGTCGGAAACGGCGTTGTTATCGGTGCCGGGAGCGTTGTGACAAAGGATATTCCCGACAACTGCATAGCCGCAGGAAATCCTGCAAGGGTTATCCGTGAAATAACGGACGAGGACAAGCATTATTACTTCAAAAAACGTCGCTTTGACGTTGACGATTACCTGATACCCGACACAATAGACTGGAGCAAAATATGAACACACCGACTTTTGATATAAACAAGGTAGATACCCCGTGCTATGTCACAGAAGAATGCTATCTCAGACGCAACTGTGAGATACTGAAAAGCGTACAGGATATGACAGGCTGTAAGATACTTCTTGCACAGAAAGCGTTTTCGATGTACAGCACCTACCCTCTGATAAGCGGCTATCTCAGCGGTACTACCGCAAGCGGACTTTACGAGGCACGGCTCGGATATGAATATTTCGGCAATGAAACGCACGTTTTCTCTCCTGCCTATACAGATAAGGAAATAAACGAGCTTGCAAAGTACGCAGGACATTTTGTGTTCAATTCAATAAGGCAGTTTGCCCTGCACCGTGACGCAGTAAAGGACAAGCACTGCCTTATCCGTGTAAATCCGAGATTTTCCACACAGGAGGGACACGAGATATACGACCCGTGCGCTCCCGGCTCAAGGCTCGGACAGACGCTTGCTTCATTTGAGGAGGATATAAAGCGTTACGGCGAGGAAATCCTTGACGAAATAGACGGACTTCATTTTCACACCCTCTGCGAGCAGAACAGCGACGACTTAATGCGTACCGCAAAGGAGGTCGAGGTGCAGTTCGGCAAGTATCTTGATAAGATGAGCGTTATAAATTTCGGCGGCGGACACCATATAACAAGGGATGACTACGATATTGACACACTTGTTGAGGTGATAAACCATTTCAAGAATGAATACGGGCTTGAGGTGTATCTTGAGCCGGGCGAGGCTGTCGCTCTGAATGCAGGATTTCTTGTAACAACTGTGCTTGACGTGATAGACGGAAAAATAAACGGCGAGGACGATATAGCGATACTTGACGCTTCAGCCGCCTGCCATATGCCTGATGTGCTTGAAATGCCGTACCGCCCAGTTATCATTCAGCCAAACGGCAATATTGCCGGAGAAAAGGGCGAAAGGGCTGTCACTGTGCGGCTTGGCGGCAACACCTGCCTTGCAGGCGATGTGATAGGAGATTATTCATTCGACGAGCCGCTTAAACCGGGCGACCGCCTTGTGCTGTGCGATATGTCGATATACTCAATGGTAAAGAACAACACGTTCAACGGTATGGCTCTGCCGTCAATATACTATAATACCTCGCTCGGTATGCGGAAAATAAGAGAGTTCTCTTATGATGATTTCAGGTGCAGGCTGTGATTTCGGCTTTAAGCAGAACTATCAGAGAAGCCTTGTTTTCAGCGACAGCCATTTCCATATGGACAAAGCATTTCAAAGGGTAAAACAGCCAAAATAAGCAAAACGGTTGAAAACTAATGTATATGTTGAATACTTTGTTGAAAGTTTTTTGTGCATATCACACAAACTATCGTGAAATGTTTAAGGACTATTGAACAAAAGTGAAAAATAATCGCAGAAAAATTGACAAATTGAAAAATCTTTGTTGACGAACAAAGAACATTTGGATATACTATAGGTACAGAGCGGAGATACCGCATAACATCTCAATGCGGACAGCTCGACGGAAAGATAATACGATTTTACGGAGGTAACCAATCATGTTTGTTAAAGAAGTAAGCGTTAAGAATCAGGTAGGTTTACACGCAAGACCCGCAACATTCTTCATCCAGAAGGCTAACGAGTACAAGTCATCAATCTGGGTTGAGAAGGAAGAAAGAAGAGTAAACGCAAAGAGCCTTCTCGGTATCCTTTCACTCGGCATTGTAGGCGGTACAACTATCAGAATCATTGCTGACGGCTCTGATGAGCAGCTTGCTGTTGACGGCCTTGTAAAGCTCGTTGAAAGCGGTTTTGCAGAATAATTCACACTCCCGACCAAGTAGTGTATATCGGGTAATAACCCGATGTGTAGACGTGTAGAAAAGTGTAGACGGACAGAATTACATTTATAAAGAAACAGCGGGGATTTTGCGTAAAGCAGGTCACCCGCTGTATTTTTATTTAACAGTCTTTACCGTTTAGATTTCAAAGGAGCATTATATTGAAAAGAACAGGAAAAATCGCAGCCGCATTTATCACGGCTTTAACGGCTGTGGCGTCAATAACGGCGTGCAGTGCCGATTATTCGCATATTGACGGCTACAGCGACATAGAAAACGCACGAAAGCTGTATTCCTCGCTGTATTCAGCCGAGATCACGGTTACGGATAAGCAAACCGGTACGGTTACGCAGGAACTGACATTCTGCTACGATAAGAGCGATACCCTATCGTACAGCTATTTCGGCACAGACGGCAAAACAAAATATTATGAATATCACAACGGCTCGGAGTACAACTATTATTCCGACGGCGAATGGCATACTCTTGTGAGCGGCGATAAGGATTATGTATGCTACACACGCACTAACAAGATGTCTATGACCGCAGAGGGCATGATATTCATAAAGCCCGAAAGCGTGACAAGCTCGGAAGTAAAGAATACGGCAGACACAAAGGTAATCACTATGCAGTACGATGTTTCAAAGCTCAACAGCTCAATGGCTTCTCAGCTCGGTCTTGTCGGTGACCTTGACAGCTTCAGCGTTGTGTATACAATTGATAAAGACGGATACTGCACCTCAATGGAGCAGACCGGCACAGCCACAAAGGACGGCGTACAAAGCAAGGTGGATTATCTTATGACCGTCAGCCATATGAATGATATTGCCTCGGTAAGCAAGCCGCAGGTACAGGAAAGTGCGGATAAGTCAGACGCAGAGTAAATTATAAGCATCGCCCGTAGGCTTAGGCTACGGGCTTTGTTTTTAGATAAACTGATTATTGATAAAACCTCATTGTGAAATATATCGCCAACACCGCTGAAAGAATTTTCCGTACTGACAAGCCATCAATATTTTCGTGAGTGTATCAGTGCAACTGCACTAACATTGACCTTTCAAAAAAACGCCGCTAACCTAAGATATATGTACTAATATGCGGACGTGTAGCGTTAAGCGTCCCTGCATTAACAGGTCATACAATGTTCAGGT
>OJAL01000545.1_pt1 | contig 27070 bp, 10 predicted proteins | sample 1589301 | NCBI WGS metagenome assembly OJAL01 (sample SAMN03283261) | human gut metagenome | biome: human-associated habitat; material: feces | host: Homo sapiens | place: USA | collected 2013
TATCTCCTGCATTAACAGAATCAAGACTTGTTACTGCCGTGCCGTTCTTCAATACTTGAATATCACTGTATTCAATAGTATTGCCCGTTGTAAATGTAATTGGTTCTATTGAACCGCCTTGAAGATAACCGATTCCCTCAATGCTGATTGTATATTTTGTGTTTGATTCAAGTTTACCAAGGTTTACTCTGATACGCTGCCATGTTTTACCGCTTTGTACCCATTCAACCGATTTGCCGTTTATCTTTACTTGATTTGCTTGAATAGGATTAACGTCAGGCTTATTGAAATGCTTGTCATTTGGAAGAACTATATCAACGATACTGTTGCCTACGTTATAGTTTACCGCACCGTTTTCAATCCATGTTCCGTCACCGTCATCTTCACATCTGCCTACATATGTATCATCAACAAATCTAATGTATGAGAATTCAAGATTTGTTACTACATTGCTGCCTTGTTGGTCATCATAATCGAATTTCAAGTAATCATATGTGTTATGGTCATTCCAAGGAATTACTTTTGAATCACTCTTTTCGCCCGATTTAACACCCGGCTTTGCTACATCGATTGTGTATTCGTGGTATCCCTTTTTAATATCAACAGTCTTGAATGGTTGTTCACTTTCTTGTGTTTCGCTTGAGTTGTAGAACCATACACGGAAATCACTTATGTCACGGCTTGAATTTAAGCCTATAACAATATTCTTTGTTGTTGCAGAGCTGACCGGCTTATCCATATGATAGAATGTGTTTGCCCATTCATTTGCATTGCCAACATTCATATTGACTTTCATTCTGTGTGAATTACTGTCAAAAGCATATTCGGTTTTGCAATCTGCCGTTGCGTCTGCACCGTTCTTGTACCAGCCCCACCAGCTGCCGTCTTCAAATTTGATAATTCTCTTAGCATATTCTTCAGGTGTTGTGTTACCTTCGGTTGCAAGTGTTTGTGTGCCTTCCCAACGATTTTGAACTCCTGTTGTTTGGTCCGGTAACAACAATCTTACTTTTGATGTATCAACTGTCTTTACTTCAAAGCTTATATCATCAATATTGATTGTAGCGTCCATATTTGTAGGAACTAATTCAAATCCCGTAATTGTACCCGTTACGTTGTCAAGACTTACTGTATATGTTGTTTGGTCTGTTGTTGTAACAGCATATTCAGATTTAACATCACCGTTTGTTGTGTGAATTGTTACACCAAGTTTTGTATTTTCATCAAATACGGTGTTCTGCATTTTAATCTTAAGCTGTGCATAATCTGACGAATTGATGTCAAGCTTAGGTGATTTAATCTTTAGAATGTTTGTTTCACTGTAACCTGTTTCCAAAGCCTTGAAAATACCGTCTTTTACTTCTACATTAAAGCCATTTTCTACTGTAAATCCTTCTTGATAGCCGTCACGGTCAAATGTCCATGCGGTTGCTTTCTTCCAGATTGCATAAAGTGTTGTATCCTCCGATACATTTACACTGCTTACAACATCACCGTTTGCGGTAAGTGACCAGCCGACAAATGTATATGTTTCACGGAACGGATATTTACCTGCAAGTGATACTTCACCCGCCATAACTTCTCCGCTCTCCGGCATATTTGTAACCTCGTCTGTTGTGTTCTTATCGAATGTCAATGTAGGTAAGTTCTGTCCCGATACTGTAATTTCAATAGTAGCTTTAACACTGTCGTCATACTTTGATGTTGCGGTTATTGTTACAGTACCGTTATTCTTTGCAGTTACAAGTCCGTTTTCATCGACTGTTGCAATCGCTTCACTGCTTGTTGTCCAAAGGATACCGCTTTCTGAGTTTTCCGGAGTTATTGTTGTTGTAAGTTGAAGTGTACCTCCAAGTGTAGTTATAGCAGCACTTTCACCGTTTGTAATTGTTATTGCTGACGGCTTTGTACCGTAAGTAATGTTGTCGTTACCTGTTAGGCACTTGTTAAGCTGTTCAAACATCTCGCCTGCGATATGTTCCATACCTAAGTTACCCGGATGAGCCTTTACGCCCTCATTCCAGTTAGCGTCAACTCCGTCGCCATCATATGCCTTATTTTCATTTGTGTTAAATTGTTCAAGATTTGCTATCGGAAGATTAAATTCTGCCGCTACTGCCTTTGCTCCGCTAATCTTTCCGTCGCCGCCCCAGAATGGTGTTGTTACTAATACAAGAGTATTTGGTGACGCCGTTTTTATTGTTTGAACGAATTGTTTTAATGCGTTTTTATATACCGCCTCTGTTGCCGCACCTGCGTTTTCACCGATTTGTACGGTTACTATATCCGGTTGTCCTGCCTTAACCTCTGCTGAAATATCGGCAAGTTGTTCTGAATAATCTGTACTGTCTGTTCCTGATTGAATAGCCGATTCAAATGACGATACATTCTTGCAAGATACCAGTGAAACATTGTTCTTTCCGTATTTGTCGCCAAGCATTGAGATAAGTCTGTGGATATAGTCCTTATCCTCCGAGCTTGCCGCCATACCCCAGTTGCCTTTCCAACCAAGGCTTTCGTTTGGCTCATGCTTTAGGATAGAGTTACCGTAAGCCATAACCTTGATTGTCTTTGTAGGAACAGTTGCTTCATTCTGACCGCTTACCGCTACGGTAGAAGTTGCTTTATATTGAACTCCGTCCAAAGTAAAGTATGCAGTCACGTTTACATTACCGTTCATTTTACCCGTCAATGTAAGTTTTTTGTCATTGTCTACAGTTGCCGTAGCATTTGCAGAATCTACTGCCCATACAACTGAACTGTAATCCTCAACCTCAACACCGTCTTTAACTGCTTTCGGTGAAAGAGTAAGTGTGCCGTTTTCTGTTGTTATTGTTTTATTTTCTGATGTGATTTCAAATGTAACTCCGCCGGTTTTGAATGTGAATGTGTCTTCAATAAGAGCGTCATTAGTATCTTTAACTCCGTCAAAGCTGATTGTATAGTCTGTATTTGCGTTAAGTTTTCCAAGATTTACTCTGATACGTCCCGATGTACCGCCGTGAAGAACCCATTTAACCGGTTGATTATTAATTTTAACTTGACTTGCTTGAACAGGATTAGCTGTCGGGTCTTTAAAGAACTTACCGTTAGGAAGAACTATATCTACAACAGTATCGTCCGGATTATAATTTACCGCACCGCTTTCAAGCCATGTTCCGTTTCCGTCATCTTCACTTCTGCCGACATATGTGTCATCAACAAATCTGATATATGCAAATTCAAGATTTGTTTCTGTTTGGTCATACTCAAATTGGAAGTAATTATATGATGATAACTCTTTCCACTTAGTACTTGCAGATACATCAATCTTGTATTCATGGAAGCCTTGCTTCAAATTAACTGTATCATATCTGTCGTTAAAGCTTTCTTCACCGTATGAGTGATACCACATACGGAAGTTTTCTATATCACGGTCTGATTTTACACCGATGATTATTCTCTTTACATTTGCTGTTGAAACTGCACTGCCCAAACCGAAATAAGCATTAGGCCAATCAGTGTTGCCCATATTCATTTTAGCCTTTACAGTTTGACTGTCACTGTCATAAGCATATCCCACATTACTTCCGCTTGACCAGTCATCGCCGTTCTTCTGTATGCGACCCCAGAAGCTGCCATCCTCAAATTTAATTGCCTTTAGAGCCGCTTCATTTTGTTTTGCATAATTGTCTGAGATAGCTTGTGTACCTTCCCATTGTGCGATTACACCGTTTTTCTGATTAGCAAGTAATACTCTTAATTTTGTTTTATCAGTTGTGCTTTGACCTGATACTGTGATTTCTATGCTGTCCTTGATGTTTTCGTCATACTTTGATGTTGCGGTTATGTTAGCCTTACCGTTGCCTACGGCAGTTACAAGTCCGCTTGTGCTTACTGTTGCAACTTCATCATTATCTGTACTCCATGTAATTTCTTTACTGCTTGCCTCTGCCGGTGTAACAGTTGCCGTAAGTTGAAGTGTACCGCCCGGCTCTGTTATAGCGGCAGTTTCGCCGTTTGTAATTTCTATTGCAGTCGGCTTAGTAACATAAGCACCTGCCTCCAAGTCAACTATTCTTAAGAACCACATTTCAGAATTTGCAGTATCTGAAAGAGGGTCAATTCTCATTGATGTGTAATCCTTTAAGCTTTCGTTTGTCCATGTCTTGACAAGCTTATCACCAACATACATATCAAGCTGATTTTTGCTCTTGTCTGCAATGAACTTTACGCTATATAGCTGACCTTTTTCAAATACTTGTATATATGAGCCTATATTGTTATCTCCGTTTGGAGTGAATTTCAAAATTCCCGTATAGTACGGAGCTTCCAAATTCATTTGGATATATGCTACATTACCCAAATCGCTGTTATACAAATATTCGCCGATATTATTTAAAAGGATTCTGTTATCTGTAACAGTACCGTCACTTGCAGATGTTTCACCTGTCCAGTTTACGATTAGTGAATTGCCTTTACTGTCAGGGTTTGTGATGAACGGTGCGTTTGACCATTCAGGTTTCCAGTTGTTGTACGGATATACATATGTACCTTCTGCATTGTCGTAAACATCGTGGAATACTGTTTCCTTTTCACCGTTTCCTTGAACAGCCTCTACATCTGCAGCCTCCATAGTTGTTGTACCAATCTTTAAATATTCCACTCTTAAATCTTCTACAACATTATTTTTTGTACTTGTCAATGGGTCAATAATCATTGCTGTACAAGTGCTTAGACTTTCACTCTTCCATACAGTCTGCAAAGTATCATTTACATAAACGTCCATCTGATTCTTTGCGGCATTTTCAACAAATCTTACTTTGTTCCATTCACCCTTATTAAGTGTGTATGTAAACTCACCGATTGTTGAATCGCCTGTTACTGTATCATCGCTGACTGTTGCAGGTCTGAATCTGACTGTATTATAAAGCCAAGGTGACTTTATGTTAAATTCCATATATGTTGCTTTGCCCGAATCGCTGTTAAACAATTTATCACCAAGGTCTTTTAAAGCAATTTTATTGTCTGTGATACCGCCGTTGCTCCAATCACCTTGCCAGTTAAGGCGAATAACTTTTTTATTCAAAGCAGTACCGCCGTCACTATCTGTATCAATCCATCCGCTTTGTGTCCATTGAGGATTCCATGCACTCAACGGATAAGTGTAAGAACCTTCACTGTCTTCGTAAACGTCATTTACGATAGGTGTATCAACCGCATCATCATTTGCCGCCATTGCCGGCACTGATGAAATAAATATCGAAAGAAGTACAAGCAAAGCCAATACTTTGTTCATTAGTGATGTCTTTTTCATTATAACTCCTCCTTTTAAATGTATTAATTCAACGTATAATAATCCTTTATCTCGGGATTCATCGGATAACTCCAAACGAATACCGAGAATTTATCTGTTGCATTAACCTCCTGCGGAACAACTATTTTAAAATTAAATTCTCCGACAGTCTGCTCTGCACCGATAGTTACAGATTTTTTATCTGCGTATTTTAATAATTCACCGTCATACATTGCCGCTATAATATCAAGCGTTACTTGCTCCTCCGAATTATTACTTAACTCGCTGATTTTAACAGATAACTCATCTCCCGCATTTATTGAAGAAATGTCATTTACGGTTACGCCGTCTTTTGTCAACTCTATCTTGTCATAAGTTATTTTAGCGGGTGGCTTTTGACCGGATACCGTAATTGTTATGCTGTCTGTAATTGTAGGCTTTGATTTTAGCTTAGCCGTAATTACTGTCGTTCCGTTTTTCACTGCGGTCACAACTCCGTTTGCGTCCACCGTTGCAACAGAACTGTCGCTTGAGCTCCATAATATTTCGTCCTCTGCACCTATCGGCTGAATTGAAGCCGTAAGGTTAAGCATTCCGTGGTATGTTGTTATACCACTTGAAGATGTACTGATTGATATACCCGTAGGTTCGGGATTTCCTATTGAGAAAGTGAAAACATCTGAAATATCTTTTCCGTCCGTTGTTTTTACTCCGTTAAACCGTATCGTATAATTTGTGTCATTCTTTAGTGTTCCGAGATTTACTCTGATACGTTGCCATGTATTACCGCTTATAACCCATTTTACAGGCTGATTGTTTATTGTCACATTACTTTCCGTAATGTCACTGTGATTTTGAAAATATTTGTCTTTCGGAAGTACCAAATCAACAACTTTATCTTCTTTATTGTAATTAACGGCACCGTTCTTTATCCAAGTTCCGTTTCCGCTGTCCTCACATCTGCCTGCATAACAATCTTCGTCCATAAATCTTATATATGCGATTTCAACATTTGTGTCGGGGTCACCCGTTTGCTTGTCATAATCAAACTTAAAATTCTTATATACACTTTCATTGCTCCATGCACTTGATTGTATAGTATTTTTATCGATGGTATATTCATGAAATCCCGGTTCAACATCAATCGAATAATAATTTTTCATTGAATCTTCGATGTCATTGTAGTAAAACATACGCAATGTAAATGCTCTGTTTGATTTTAAGCCTATGACTATGTTATTTACGGGTTTAGCCAACACCGCTCTGGCAGGGTGGAAAAAGAAACACGGCCACTTTTCCGAATGGTCCCACATTTGTATGCCAATAGTTTCACTGTCACTGTTATAGGCATATTTTGCGGCACTCCAGCTTGACATATCGCCGCTTGGATTTTCGTCCCTTGAATAGCTGTTATCTTTTAACCCCCACCAACTGCCGTCGGCAAATTCAATAGTCCTCTGTAGGTATTCAGTAGGAGATGATTGATTGGCTGCTACCGGTTGTGCACCACTCCAACTGTTGACAATACCTTTTTTCTGATTAGCAATCAGTATTTGCATATCGGTGTTATCCTCTGCCGCATTTACATTTGCCGCAGACATAAACAGCGAAATAATCACTAACAGATAAGCAATCTTATTTATCATATCCTCATCTCCCCTAATAATGTTTGAAACAAAATGCGTTTTACTTTTGTATTAACGGTTATAATACACTCACCCCTCTTTTACTTATTTTTCTTTAGAAGTTTTATATAATCTATACCGATTCTTCCTCCTTTTTCTTTATATTTCATATCTTCTATTGCTAAGCGAAGTGCTTTGACATTTCCGTTGTACTTCGCATTTGAGCTTAAATCAGCTGTATAAACTATACATGTACTGTTGTTATTTAATATCTCTACTTCTACGCTCTTATCTTCTGACCATATTGGCTCATCATCAGTTACAAAATAAACTCTTGCGTGTGTTGAGTCTGTAGAGTTTGCAAGCGAGAATTTTACTTTATCATAGTCTGCCGCATTTACACCCAAATTACCTTGTGCAGTTTCAAAAAACGGTGACTTGCAAATTATATCTGCACTTAAAATTCCGTTCTTTGTAGTTACATTCGCTAATGAGGTGCTTAACTGCCAGCCGTCATATATAGAATTTATATTGAAATTCCATACAACACCTTCATCTGTATCTTCACGGCTGTTTACTCTTTCAGCAATATCCTCATCAGTAAGTTCTTTTTCAAAATCTCCGTATAATCTGATGTAGTCAAAACTTCCCGTGATACCTGCTTCAGTTCCCGGGTCTATACGAATTCTTGACATCGTACCCGAAAATCCCGGCATTTTACTTATGTCAATCATTATTTCTTGAATACTGTCAGATGATTTAACTGTAGTCGTATATGAATTACCTTCATTTATTCCGCTACCCGTATCGTAGAAAATCTGCATATCAAAAGTTTTGTTTGCTTGAACGCCGATACACAAGTATTTTGCTTGTGACAAGTCTATTGACGGGGTATTTATCGCAAACTGCGGGTCGGTACTGCTTGTTGAGAATTTACCGATTCCGTTAGCCGCCGACATATCCATACCGCTTGCATAATTCCATGTATCGTCCGGCTTATCATCATTCCACGTTACACTGTCAAATTCAAAGCTCCATACTTTCTTACGTTCCTCATTTGAACGAGGGACTTCATAATCCTTAGAAACATCATTTAGTAACAATGTTTTTTCGTCCGGGTCCCATACGGCTTGCTTATTGAATGTAAGAGCAAGAATTTCTGCATTTACCCATGTTGTTCCGTCCTCTAAAATTGAGGAATTAGGAAGATTGTATTCTTTGCCGTTACATTCTACCGTTTCACTGCCCGGAGTGAATTTTGTAATCGTATTTCCGCTCTTTACCCAAACTTTGCCCGTTTGAGCCTCATACCATATCTGACCTTTCCATTTATCAGATACTGAACGGAGAGGAAGGAACGGTAATCCGTTTACCATCTTTACATCTGTATCGCAGGTCCAACCGTCAAGTTTTACCGATACGCTTTTTTCATCCTTTAATGCCATAAATGAAATTGAATCTATTTCAATCGATTCACCCGATTTACAACCGTCAAAGGAGATATTCATTTCATCAAGAATTCCTCGCCAGAACTCTGCATATTCTCCTACCGGTATATAGAAATCTATATAATCATCAGAGTCTTTCATATTTTGTACAGTCAACTGCGTGTGCATTGTACGTTTGCTTGATGCAGTGTCCCAAAACGGTGTTTTTATACTTGTCAATACAGAATTGGCACTGCCCTTATTCTTCATTCGTATTTTAACGTGAGTAACATTCGCAGTATCTATATTCTTGTCCTCCAAACTCAATATAGCTCTGCCGTCACCCGTATTAATCTTCATAACGCCATTATCTATACTTGAGGAATCTGCACTCCAACCCGGCGAATTTTTATTATCGTCAAAATTCCATGTATATTTTTCGTAAGCATCCTTTGACGGTGTTTCACCTACGTTTACTTCACGAACTCTTGTTTTTCTCCAATAAGGATACAAATTGTTAAAACGGTCTTTCTGATGTTCGTCAGGAGTTACATCAGTATGATTTCCACCGTCCGTAAGAACATCTCTTACATCATCAAGGAACGAGAATCCGAAACCTTCACTCGGTCCGTAATAATGTCCTTCACCCCATTCATTCCAAGTCGCAAGGTTAAGCATTGGTGTTTTCAATTCACCTAAATCTTTAAGTTTCGGCAACATTTTTTCTTTATATTGCTCTACTTCCCACTTAACTTGGTCTGAACTTCTGCGGTAACCTACTTTACGATTCCAACTGTAATCGTCAAAACCGGTTGATACAGTCGGTACATAATCATATCCGTTTTCTTTCGCTATATCAATATTTTCAAGGTTTGCGTCAACTGCGTGTTGTGACCAATTCGACATACTGTAATGATAGAACGCGTCACCGCCGAATGCTTTACCTTTTGTTACTGAATCTGTCCAATTATTAAAGCCTTCGCCGAAATGTAATATATACAACGGACGCTTTAATCCCTCAGCCTCACACATATCGCCTAACTTATCAAGTATATTTTCCTTTGCATTAGGGAACGCATTCTGAATCTGTTCCCAACCGAACATAAATACTACCGGACGTCCGCCGTTTGTATAGTAACGAGGGTCTTTGAAATAGTATTCTATCATCTGACGACCTACTTGCTGAAGCCAAGCATTTGCTCCGTTTTCATCTGTTTGCCAGCCTGCCCAGCCCGAAGTTTCCATAAGCAAAGCGAATTTCATTTTATCCGAATATTTTGCTTTAAAGAATGGATGACGTACACGTTCGGATACACCCTCTGTCCATTGACCGAGTGCATACCAACAAGGTGCAACATAATCAATACCGTGTTCTACCCAATATTTAATCTGCCAATCCCAGTGTTCAACACTGTCTTCATCATAAAAGCCGTCCAACGGTCTGCGGAAATCGGAATCGTTTACCCAATCCCAACCGAAGTGTCCGCCTTCGTTCCAAAGTCCGAAATACTGCATTCCGATGTCAACATCTTTGCTTTCTTTAACGGTCGGTTCAGGTACATAATCGTCAAAAGTTTCTGTCGGATAAACTTGAATACCCGTTAAATAAACAGGTGCACCGTCTCCGCCCGTAACAGAAAATCTGTCAACAGCGTCTGCGTCTTTAGGCAACGGAATATCCGATTTTACCTTTTTATCGTCTACATATAAGTCAAATTTCTTTTGTGTTAATTTAACATCAGCCCAAATTATATACCATAAATCTTTTTTATAGTTGTCATAGCACACTACGCGATTTCCCGAAGAATCTATATAATATAATGAGTTTTTATCCGCTTTAAGTTGAAATACATTTTTTCCGTCATTCGTAAATCCGAAAGTTGCATCATTACAGCCATCAGGTATTCTGATATAAAATTCTGCCGTAAAATCACGAGTTTGTTTGCCAAAATAACGTGAAAGCGTTTCTTTTCCCGATGTTCCTACCTTAATTCCTTGCTTTGCCGTGTAATACGGTACAGAAACATCTTTTTCTGATGAGTTCTTTAATGTCCAATTTGCAGGAAGTGTTCCGCCGTTTCCTCGACCGAAACTTTCGTCAATCCAATAACCTCGCTTTAAACTGAATGTATCTCTTTTCAATGAAAGCTTACCGACTGTTTCATTTCCCGAGGAGAAGAAGAAATTATCAATTTTATCTGCCGTAAATGATATGTTCTTTGCACATTGAACATTGTCTATGTAGACATCAAATGTCTTGTTATCCATATCAAATGCAGTGTAAATCAAATATCTTGCGTCAGCCTTATAGCTTACTAAGTTTTTTCTACCATTTTCTTCTTTAGGGTCTTTTACCCATATGTATTTGTCGTCTATACCGTAGTATATCGGCGAATCTGTTCCGTTACGCAATGAAACTGATGCGTCCTTTACGCCCGTACCTATGGTAATATCAAAATACAATTCTGTCTTACCGTAAGTGATTGCCTCAAATTCACGAGTTGCCTCAACCGGCAAAACCGAACTTGTATCATTCAATCCCAATGCCAAACTGTCAGAACTTAGACTTGTTACTTCACCGCCGATTTGATTAAAGTCCCAACCCGAAATTCTTAATCTGCCGTCCTCATCTTCAAGTCTGTTTTCCGGTGAATAAGCTATTTCATTCAGATATGTTTTAACCTTCATATCGTCCTTTTCACCGCTTATATCTACATCTGCCAAAGCAGGAACAGCCGGACTTATTATTGTTCCCGACAATAACAAAGCCATACCGATTGCCGTTACTTTTGCAAAAATATTCTTCATATTTTACGCCTCCCTCTTTATCAAGCCTAATTTATTCATCATATATAACCATTAAATTAGGATACTCCCACTCAACCGAAATAAAGACTTTAGAACAATTATCTCCTGCCGTTTTATAATCAACAAGGTCTGCCGATGTGGCTTGAACAATTCCTTTTCCATCTCTTGTATCGGTATATCTAAGAATCTTTACAAAATCCGACAAGCTGAAAGATTCTACTTCTTCCAAATTTGGTGCTCCCTCTGTCGCAACGTCTTTTTGAGTGATATTTACAAAACCTTTCTCAATAGAATAAACATAACCGTACATATAGTGAATACGAGTTTCGGTTAACTGACCGTATTCATTTCCGCCCGGGAATAAGTTTTCACTCGGTTTATAAACCAATGCAACATCACTTGCTTCATCACCGCTGTATTGAAGTGTTACCATATCGCCTACTTCAAGTTTGTGTGTCGGTTCTTCTGCTGCATTATACGGGAACGAATTTGCCAATTCTTCTTTCATAAGCAATTCTTTTTCAAACAGCTTTGACTTGAATAAAATTTTTGTTACCGGCTCGTCATCTTCATTAATCGAATCTTCAACGCTTGCAACAACTCCGATTACTTCACCGTCACCGCCGCCGTTCTTAACTGTTTTATCGTCTGAGAAAAGTATCTTTGCGTAAAATTCATTTTCATCGTCGGAATATGCCTCAAACTTAAATTTTGTATCGGCAGGTATTTCCGAAATTCTCTTTATCTTATAATCGTCGTCTTTATCACCCGTTACAACAAATACAAGTGTATCCGAATCCACATTTACTTTACCCATAAAATTATGTAACTGCTTTGTATATTCCGTTGTACCCGAGTAAATTAATCTAAGACTTTCTTCGCTTTCACCGTTTTGAGGTTTTGCTGAAAGGTCTGACGGACTGTTATAAGGTGTGTCGATTTCTCTGACTTCACCATCTCCGTTACATTTGTAACGAATAACTCGTCTTTCTACCGTTTCAGTTCCTTTCTTAAGTAAATTCAAAACCTGCTCGGCTTTTTGACTCTTTAAACCGTCTATATTAACCTTTTTTGCAACCTTTATTTCTTTTCTGTTGCCTTGAACATCTAATATCTTTATTTCCATGTCCACTTTGTTATCTGTCATATATGCGTTTAAAAGATAACCGTATGAATAAGAATTATCACCCTCCGAAATTGCGGCAAGCATTCCCTCCGAGTCCAAATAGAAAGTGCCTTTTCTGCCTGCCGATATTGATGATATATCTATCAATTCATCTATAACATCGTAAGGAGTGTTATCAATGTATACTTTATCCTTTGCCACCTTTGTAACACTTCCCGTTGCACTGTCCGCACTGACAATAATTTTTGCTTTTTCATTATTTTTTGCAACAGCTACTCGAATAACCGAATCAGTAGTAATCTGTTCAAAATCAAGTTCTTTGCTCGACTTATTATATACGGTCAATTCATTATCGCCGTAACCTCCAAAGTCCAACGTACTTTTTGCACCGTTTTTGCAATAGATTAATTGATTATCCTTATCAATGCTCTTAACTACATAAATATCAAAGCTTTCAATTAAAACCGCTTCATACTTACCGTCATTGTTATTATCAATCAATGTAACCTTACCGTATTTAGGACACATATCGCTTTCGGAAATACTGTCAGCCGACGCACCGTTAAATACGATATAACTGTCTTGAGCAAGCTTATACTTCTTTTCTCGTCCGTTTTCGTTTTCTATTGTATAAGTCTTATCCTTATAGCTTACAACGTCATCAGCATCAAATTCCATACGCTTGTTGCTCTTTTCCGTAATATAAACAATTTCGCCCTTACTGTTTACATAGAATTCAGTATTGCAACCAAGCAAGTTACTGTAATCTTCACTTACCGGATAAACAATTCCGTTTATAACAAGAGAATTTTCCCAGTTGCTATTTGTTTCATTAATTGAAATTCTGTCAGCCGCCGTTACAATGCCAGTGTATTTCTCAACGTCCAAACGTGAACTGAACCAAGTATCTCTTGATACCGAAAGACTGCCGTCAGCTTCGGTTTTAACAAGTTTTACGGAAAGTGCGTTCACCATCATATGTACCAAATTGTAGTATGTCAATGTACTTTCTGGTTGTGTCGTTGTACCGTCAAGCAATTCCAAACTTGAGGCATATGACATATATCCGTTAGGATAACCGCCTCGCATTTCTGCCATAGGCTCATATCCGAGTGCTGACACCATTACCTTTACGGCTTGTTCTATAAGCACATCATCATCAGGATGAAAAGTTCCATCCGGATAGCCATGCAACAATCCAAGCTGTGCCATGCCGTATATAGGACTTTTTTCATCCGGCACATCTGAAAATGTTGTTCCGCCCGAATAAAAACTTTCGTCATATCCTAAGTATTTCAGCATAATTGCCGCAAAGTCACCACGCTTTATAGTTGTTGCCGCCGCTCTGTCTTTATCAGTCAAACCAAAAGCTGATAACAAACGAACATTCTCATCAAATTTATCCAATTCCTGCTTTGTATATACTTCATCAGCGGCATTTGCGGAAATGCACATCAATGAAAATATGAAAATCAACACGCAGGCTGTTATTCGCTTTAAATATTGCTTTTGAATTGATTTTTTCATTTATCTATCCTCCCCACAACCTTGTTTATGATAACCGCCGCCTCTGCACGAGTCAATGCCGATTGAGGACGAAATGTTCCGTCATCATATCCGTTCAATATATTTTCTTCTGCCAAAGCACTGACTGCCGTTTTTGCATAATCGGCAACAGCATCGAAATCCTCAAAACCGTTTTCGTCTGTCGAGTTATTCATATCCAATGCACGAGCAACCATAACCGCTACATCTTGTCTGCTTACCGCCTGACCGATTCCGAATTCTGTACCTTGACCGTAAACCAATTCTGCTTTTACCGCCGCTCCTATATAATTTGCATACCATTCGTCCTTATTGACATCAGTAAATTCCAAATCGTTTGAAAGTGTCAAATCCAATGCCGAAACTAACATTTTAACAAATTCCTCACGTTTAACTTCACGGCTCGGCTCAAAGTTTCCGTCACCCGTTCCGCTGACAATATCTTTTTGATAAAGGTTTTCAATATCTTTCTTTGCCCATTCATATCCGTCCAAATCACCGAAAACATCAACCACTTCGTTATCCGGTTCTGTAACAGTCGGAGTTTGTGTCGGTGCAGGTGTATTTTTAACAGTAGGACTTAAAACAGTATCATTAGAACCTATTCCGAAACTTCCTTTGCCGCTACTGCTACTGCTTCCGCCACCGCCGCCGCTACTTCCGCCGCTGGTTCCGCTTGAAGATTCTTTCTTCTTTTGGTCTGATACGGCTTTATCAAAAGCGTCTTTTACTTCTGCCAAAGTTGAGAAGCTTTTTTCTGTCAACTGGCGATATGCCTCCGACGGTGTTTTCAAACTGTTTACTGCTCCAAAATCAAGTGAAATCAATTCGGAATTTGTTTGAAGAATGTTTTTAACATCTCCCCACGCAACTGCGTGCTTTAAAGCTGTAGTTATAACATTCTTGCCAAATGCCTCTCTTGCATTTGCAATCGTCTTACATTGTTCCGCATTCATCTTAACTGCGATTTCTTTTTTAATCTCGTCCGTTAAAGGCTCGTAAGTTTTATATGCCGATAATTCTTTGAATTTCAGGCAGTCGTCATAATCATCTACCGCTTTAATCCATTCGTCTGTTGACATATGTCTTACTTGAACTGTTACAACCGCTTCATCAAGTTGTTTTTCAAAGTCGTTCCAATCAGATGCCGTTTTACCAAGAAGTTCGTTATAAAATTCATCTGTGTATTGACCTTTTGCGGCAAATGATTCATAATGTTGAGTATTTAATTGAAGTAAGTCATAATTACCCTCAATCAAAGTTTTTAATAATGCAGCATCGTTGTTCATTCTTGCGGCATTAATTTTATTGAAAATATCATTTGCATAATCAGCATACACATAAACTATGCTCTTTTTATATTCGCCGTCAATCTCATCACTTGTGAAAATTAAATCGTATTTTACCGGCTTAATCAAATTTTCATTTTGAATTTCAAATGAGAAATCAAGATTACCATCCGTATCTGTATCAAATGTACCCGTATAATCTATTTCACCCGTTTCGGTATTTCTTGCTTTGACGTTTATGCTTCCGGTCTTTCCATACAAGTTACCTTTACCGATTATCTTGCCGTCCGAAAGTGAAATTGAACAATCAAACTTTTCAAGATTGATATGTCCTATTCTTAAAATACCCTCTTGATCTGACGGAACAAATTTCAAGCCCGTAATTTTGCCTTTCCAAAGGCTATTGTCTGTCGTATCGATTTTATATATCTCTTGACCGCTTGTTAGATTTAATTCATAGCAACGGTCATCGCTGTAATCTTCATCTTGAGATGTCTTAAAATATAATTTACCTTTTGTACCCGACGTTTGATTTTTATATGCAATATTAATTCTCGGAATTTCCGTTGCGTTCATTTCAAATCCGTCTTTGGTAGTTATTGCCGCTTCAGGACCTGCCGACTTTATCCACAACTCACTGTTGTAAGGTACCGGCTCCGAAACATATTCATTTACATCAAATCCATAATCTGTTGTATCGAATTCATATGCTCTCTGTCTTTCATCCTCTGTATATGCGGTTTTATAATCACCCAAGAAATGAACATAATCAAGTTCAAATCTCTGTCCTACACCGCCTTTTATTGTAATTCCGTACTTTCCTATCGTACCGTTCCATGCAGTGTTAGAACCCGTATTTATGTAGAATGATTGAAAATCGTCGGACGGTGTTATGTCTGTTATGTGGAATGTACGTTCCTCCGACCAGTCCGCCGAGCCGTCACTGTATATATGAGCGAAATACAATACTATTTCATTTACCGCTACCGGCACTTTCATTCTGATTTCAATTTTCTTTGTCGCACCTGCATTTACATCGGGAATCGGCCAACAATATAAACGGTTGTCCTCATCCTTCGGTGAGTAATACACAATGCTTTTATCAACAAGGCTTATATTAACATTCTGCTGATAATCTCTTAATTCATATTCACTTTCAATATCATTCGTTGCCGTCAAGCTTCTGTACATTGCGTCGTCAATGGTATCCGGATTCGGATAATCCTCATCTGCATAAGCAGAAAAATGAATACAAGATACGCAAAAGCACAAAGCCAATATCATACTAAACACTTTTTTCATAACTAATCCCTCTCCCATCAAACATAGAAATTTTTAAGGTTATTCACTTTCCAAGTTCCTATAATGATATTATACTCGAATTTTGAATCTATCTCAATGGTTGTAATCTTGAAGTTTATGTCGTTGCATTAGTATTTTTTGCCGTTTTATGTGTAAATCGTTTAGAACTATGGACAAAATATTTTAATTGTTGTATAATGTAGACATTATTTTGAGTATATCTCATCAATAATATAGGAGGAATATATATGTATAAAGCAGTTATAGTAGAAGACGAACCTTGGTCGTTAATGAACATCAAAACTATTTTTCCTTGGCAAAATTATAATTTTGAACAGCCTACGGGGTTTGATTCTGCCCAAGACGCATTGGGCTTTATTGCTCAAAATAAACCTGATGTATTATTTACCGATATTAAAATGCCCGAAATGAGCGGGCTTGAACTTATAAAGCGAGTTAGGGAATTTAACACGAATACAAAAATTGTGGTGATAAGCGGTCATGCAAATTTCACATTTGCACAACAAGCCATAAATTACAACATTTTCAGTTACTTATTAAAACCGGTAAATCGCCGAGAAGCCGAAGAATTGATTATGAAACTAAAAACGGCACTTGACCGTGAACACAATGTCAGTGACCTTTCTCAAAAATACGAACATATTTCCAATACGGCATTTCAAAAGCTTTTGAAATATGTGGACGAGCATTTTAACGAAAAACTTCAATTAAATACATTGACCGAGCGTTTTCATATTAATGAATCCTACGGAAGTCAACTGTTTAATGAATACTTCGATTGTGGCTTTACCGAATATATAACCAATCTGAAAATGCACAAGGCTGCCGAGTTATTGAAAAGCGATATGTCAGTAGCCGAAATTGCCGACTTTTTAAATTACGATTATGCTTATTTCAGTAAGCTTTTCAAAAAGCACTTCGGCATGACTCCAAAACAGTATCGTCAAAAAGAGGGAGGAAGTTATTAAATGAAGCCCAAGAAAAGTCTACGCAGCAGAATTAATCTAATTTTCTTAATTGTATGGCTCATTATATTTTTTATGCAAGCCATATACATTGCCGTTCAATACCGCCGAGCATATACAGACGCACAAGCGGTATTTGAAAATACAATGTCTTCTGCACACAGTGTTTTAACCGATAAGGTACAAATCAGCGCACAGCTGTTAAAGGGTTTGATTGATGACCCGAATATTGAAAAATATTTTCAATGTACAGACAAAAATCAGCAAAAACAAATGTGGCAGTCGCTTGTATCTCCAATTAAGAATGCATACAGTATAACTTCCGAGCAGTATTATGCTCTTTCCTTTGATAATATGTGCGAACTTATTGATTCATCAAGCGGCACAACAAAGGAACTTATACATGCGGCACACAATGCGTATGACTTTTTTGACGGGAATAAAGAAAATCTCGTTTTTTACTCCACTTCGGGTACACCGTTTACGGATATGTATTTCTTTTCGTTCCAACAAATAAAAACACCCGACCCCGACCGTATCGGAATGAAGTTTCTCGGAACGGTTGTTGTTGCGGGAAAGGTCAACAAAACGGAATTTATGCGTGAATCGGGACTTGATAAAAAAGTTAGGCTTGTTCTTCGTTTCAATGGTGATGAAGAAACAGATGTAGAACTTATACCGGGACTTGAAGAAGGTTCAAACTATTTTTACAAAACTCAGAATGTAGACAGTTCAAACTGGGTTTTATGCGGCAGTGCAGCATTAAGCACACCTATTTCATCGGGACTTATACTTCTCATTGCCGAAACAATTTTTATGTCTGCATTATTCTTGGTAATACAACTGTACATAAAAAGAAATGTCTTTTCACCGCTTTACAAAATCTCCGATTTTCTGAACAACTATTCTCTTACGAAGAAAAAATCACATCTTAATTTACAAAATGACACGGAAATCGGAATTATAGCGAATAAGATAGATGAAATGATAGAAAGGATAGAATCGCTTTCAAGACATATCGTACAAACTCAACAGCGTTTATATGAAAGTGAAATTGCTCAAAAAGACGCATCGCTCTATGCTCTGCAAGCACAGCTTAATCCGCACTTTATGTACAACACTCTTGATTGTATCTGCGGTATTGCAAATGTTTCGGGCACACCTCAAATTGCCGATGTGGCGGTCGCACTTGCGACAATGCTGCGTTACAGTTTATCCGGCAAAACCATTGTGCCGCTTACGGAGGAAATTGAAATCGTCAAAAATTATCTGAGCATTATGGAAGTACGACATCCGAATTTCTTTACTGCCGAATTTAATATTTCACCCGATGCGGAAGAACTTATGTGTCCGAAAATGTTACTACAACCTATCATTGAAAACACATTCAAGCACGGTTTTGTACCACGAACAAAAAATGCTCATATAGTTATTTCAGCTAATGTAGATACAGACAGACTGATAATCATTCTATTTGATAACGGAAAAGGCTTTCCGAAAGAAATATTATTCAAGTTGCTTAATAACTTCAAGCAGCTTAATAACTCTTTCTATCTTCCGTCAAACAATTCAACTCATATAGGCTTGATTAATATTCAAAGCCGTATAAGATTGAATTACGGAAAAGATTACGGTCTTAATATTGAAAGTGAAGAAGGCAAATTTTCAAAAATCATTCTTAATTTGCCTATAATCTCTAAAGACGAAAATCAAGATGTCAACAGTACGGATGTTCATAGAAGCGAAGACTTATCGAACTTAACACAAAACTAAGCAGAGGACGGAATTTTCATTCCGTCCTTTTACTTTGTCCTTTTAATTTGCATAAAAAAAGTATGATACAGAATACAATCTATATCATACTTTTCTAAAAGGAAAGAGAAGCGTTAATTAATATAATCCGTAATTTTGCCGGCAGATAAATCTGCAAGAGAATAATCCGCACCTTTTGCATTATTTACGGCAAGGGTGTACATGCCTGCCCTTTTACCTGCCTCAATACCCGAGTCGGCGTCCTCAACAACTAAGCACTTTTCATATGGTACTCCGAGCATATCCGCCGCCTTTAAGAATACTTCGGGATCAGGCTTTGATTTTGTTATATTGTTTCCGTCTGAAACGGCGTCAAAATAATTGTCAAGACCTATGTATTTCAATATATCAGGAGTGTTTTTACTTGATGAGCCTATCGCTACTTTTATACCCTTTGCTTTAAGTTCGGCTAAATTCTCATTTACTCCGCTTAGTATATCATCTTTAGTAAGCTTATTTATATACTCTTTATAATAATTATTTTTTCTTTCTGCAAGTTCGACTTTTTCTTCATCGGTATAAAGTCTTTCTGCTCTTTCCAAAACGATCTCAAGGCTATCCATTCGGCTTACACCTCGAAGTCTGTCATTTATCTTTCTGTCAAAATATATACCTTCTTCGTCCGCAGTTTTCTTCCACGCTCTGTAATGACATTCGTCCGTAGAAACTATAACTCCGTCCAAATCAAATATAACTGCCTCTATTTTCATATATGTACCTCCGCATTATCCTTATTAATACTGTATTCCTTACCGTTTGCGGCAAATAAAAATCCGTCTCCGCTTACAAGTGAAAATACCGTTTCTTTCTGACCTGCACATATTTCGATAACCGAACCTTTATAATTTATATGGCACTTACAGCTTGTCCACGCTTTCGGCAGGTGAACATTAAATTCAATGCCCTTATCATAATGACGCATACCTAAAAATCCGTTTACAACGCACATCCATACTCCGCCAAGGCATGCAATATGCAAACCGCCCGAAGTATTTTTCTTTACGTCATATATATCCATAAATGCAGAGTTTCTGAAATATTCATAAGCTTGGTCATAATATCCGATCTCATTCGCAATAATCGAGTGAATAGCGGTTGAAAGAGAAGAACCGTGATTTGTCTTTGGTTCGTAATAATCATAATTACGTTTCTTTTCTTCCTTTGTAAATAAGTCACCCAACACGAATGTCAACAATACAACATCTGCCTGCTTTAACACCTGCATACGCCACAAGTCAAGCGGATGGAACATTGTTCGTATATCCGAGTGTCTTGGCAACGTATCCATATCAACCGGGTCATTATATACAAAACAATCGTCCTGCTCATAGATTCCAAGGTCTTTATTTACACGGTAATACATATTATCCGCAGCTTTTTTCCACAATGCCAATTCTTCTTTGTCAATGCCTGTTTTCGCAATCACTTCATCAAGCTTTGTTTTATCGTTTTCAAGCATTTCGTTATATATTCTCAATGCGTAATTCAAGTGAAAACGTACCATAAGATTTGTATAACAGTTATTGTTTACGCCGCACGCATATTCATCCGGGCCGCAAACTGCATTTATACAAAATCTGCCGCCGTAGCCATCTACAAAGCAACCTCTGTGAGCCATATATTTAGCGGTTTCAAACAATATTTCCGCACCGTAGTTATAAACAAAATCTCTGTCACCCGTCAAATCATAATAACGCCATATCGCATACGCAATATCACTGTTTATATGATATTCCGCCGTTGACGCCTCATACACAACGCTTGTTTCTTCACCGTCTATACTGCACCATGAGTACAACGCACCCATGCCGCCAAGCTGCTCCGCTCTTTCTCTTGCCTTATCCAATATACGATAACGATACATAAGCAAGCCCTTACAGGTTTGCGGGTCAGTGAAAATATAATAAGGCATAAGATACATTTCCGTGTCCCAAAAGACTTTACCACTGTAATTCTGACCTGTAAGTCCCGTTGCACCTATTGACATATCGTTTACCGTAGCAAGTTGTTGACGTAAATGGAACAGACTGAAACGGACTGCCATTTGGTCCTCGTCATTGCCCTCTATTTCAACATCACCGATTTTCCAATAATCCTCCCAAAACTTCTCTTGTTCTGCTTGAAGATTATCAAAACTGATTTGGCATATGTTTGCCGCCTCCGCTCTTGCCTCCTCTGCCATATTATCCACATTATCAACATCTGAATAAAATGAAGCATATTTTTCAAGTGTGAATGTCTTTCCCTGCTCCGCACAAACCTTATATACTCTCTCGTATCTTTCGTCTGTGTTCACAACTTCACATTGAGAATCATCTACCTTATGTAAAACCGCACATGCTGCACGCATACCCGTATTCTTTGTTTTTGAAACAAGTACAATACCGTTTTTATCTGTAATTTCACTTTCCGTATAAGTCGGATATGTACCGTATATCCATGTATTTTTAACAATAGCCGCTTTTATTTCTATCTCACCGCTGAAATCTATAGGTGTAACCTCATATCTAATCTGTGCACTGTGTACACGTTCCATATTTACTATACGAGTGCTTTTAACTTTTATTGTCTTACCCGTTTTGCTTGTAAAATCAAATGTTCTTTCAATACAGCCTTTCTTAAAATCCAGAACTCGCTTATGATTTTTAAGACCGTTACTGATACACGCTTTTTCACCGTCTATATACACTTCAATAATACGCCAGTCCGGCAGATTAACAGTGTATTGGTCACACTTTGCCAAACCTCTGCAAAGGCAGTAATACTTATATGGCTCGGCAGTTTCAAAAATGCCGTTTATATACATTCCTGATTCATCAGGTAACTTTTCATCGTCCTCATCATACGTTCCACGCATACCTAAATATCCGTTGCCTAATGCAAATACACTTGCTATATGTCCGCTGTCATCAGCGTTTATTTCTGTTTCAATATATCTATCATTCATACTGTTCATCATATATTCCTCCCTTTTCGTTTTAATTATAACTTACCGAAAAATCAAATACAATGGTCCTAATCTTGAAGTTTATGCCGTAATATTAGTTTTTTTAAAGAATGTATAAAAAATCCACCCAAACGATTTGTTTAGGTGGATTTTTTTATTTGCTCTGAAAAGTATGTACTCCGCTTTCTACGAAATGTTCCTTTCCGTCTATTATAATCGTTGCATTTACAGGTGTGGTTATTTCATAATTCACAACATCATCTTCACAATGCCAATAAGATTTTATTCTGCCGTAAGGTGTATCCAATGCAGCTTTCATACCGCCAAGACGTTTATCGACTGTCGGTGAAATAATCACGCTCTTAAATCCCGCATTATTTTCATCCGGTTTTATTCCCGCCGCAACAGAATACAACCAACCGACAACCGAGCCGTAAGCATAGTGATTATACGAATTCATATCAGAACTCCAAAAAGTACCGTCATCACGAATACCGTCCCAATGCTCCCATATCGTTGTTGCACCATGATTAACCTCATACAACCATGACGGATATTCCTCCTGCAACAACAGACTGTACGCAGTTTCCGCATAACCGTTTTCACTTAGTGCATACAGTAAATAAGGGGTTCCGACAAAACCCGTTTGAAGTCTGTTTCCGTTATTCTTTACAAGTTCGTTTAATTTGCTTGCAGTTTTTGCTCTGTCCTCAGTAAGATTGAAACACAACGCAAGAGTACATTCTGCTTGTGTATTATATTCTGTAAATGTCTTTTTAAATGTTGCTACAATATTTTCGTAAAGCATTTCATACTCCGACATATCCTTGCCGATTACTTTTCCCGATTTTATCAACAGTTCTGTCGAATACGCATAAAAAGCACTCGCTATAAAATCAATGTTGCTTGAGCCTATATAACTTCCCGCAGGTGCGTCAAGTCCGAGCCAATCACCGTAATGCTTTCCCCACAGTTTTTTATCACTTTCCGCACAAGTCCATAAATATTTATCAAGACTGTCATTTGTCATAAAATCAACCCAACGCTTCATTGCGTCAAAATTAATTTCAAGCACTCTTTTATCTCCGTACATCATATACATAGTCCACGGAATTACAGTTATAGCGTCACCCCATGCCGCACTTGATTTGTCGGTACACCAAAAGTTAGGGACAACCTCAGGTACAGAGCCGTTTTCATGTTGCTCCGCACGCACATCGCCAAGCCACTTGCCAAAGAATTTTCTTGTATCATAATTATAGCTTGCCGTCTTTGCGAACACTTGTGCGTCACCGAGCCAACCCATACGCTCATCTCTTTGCGGGCAATCCGTTGGAATATCAATAAAATTATCTCTCTGCGACCACAAGGTATTTTCAAATAATTTATTAACCTTTTTATTTTCGGTTTCAATATAGCCCGTACGTTTCATATCGGAATACACTGCAATAGCAGTAAAATTATTTGTGCTTACTTTCTTCGGGCATTCGTCAAGTCTTATATACCTAAATCCGAAATATGAAAAGAACGGCTTATATGTCTGACTGCCGTCACGGCATATGTATTCCAGTTTTGATTTTGAAGAACGATAATTTTCGTTATAAAAATCCCCGTCACTGTCAAGCACTTCACCATGTGAAATTACAACTCTATCACCGCTCTTTGCCGTCAAATTCAATGAAACATATCCAGCAATATTTTGACCGAAATCTATAACACGTTCGCCTTTAGGTGTTGTGAACATTCTTACGGGATATATCTTTTTCTGTTCCTTTACCGTTTCGCCCTCCTGCTCTATGAGTGTCATTTTTGAAACAGTATCGTTTATAAATGCTTTGCCGAGGTCCTTAATTTCAGATAATGCGTCATACGTTTCACCGTCGTAAATATCGGAAAACAATATATGACTTGTACTCACGTTCCATGAATCGTCCGTTATAATTTTTTCTTCACTTCCGTCACTGTACGTTACAATAAGTTCCGCTATAACCGCACCGTCTGTCTGATTTATTGCCGTATCCTCAACACTTATTTTTCCTCTGTACCACCCTTTTCCCAAGCATATGCTTAAAACATTCTCACCGTCTATCATATCGGTAATGTCATACGTTTGGTATTGCAATCTTGATTTATAGCTTGTACAACCGGGTGCAAGTATAAAATCTCCTATACGTTTATCATTCAATCTTGCCTCATAAACACCCGTTGCACTTATGCTTATAACTGCTTTCTTTACAGTCTTATTTATTTTTATCTCTTTTGAAAATATCGGACATATCTCGCCTATATCGGCAGATGTACTAATCCAATTCGCATCTTGTATCATAATTCAAATCCTCCGATTCATCTATATCGTGGTTACACTATAACATAGCGATTATGCGTTGTCTATAAAACAGAAAAAAATACTAATCTCACGACATAAACTTCAAAAATCCGACCATTGAATTTAGTCTTTATCTCACATATAATGATGATAAGAACATACAGAAAGGCAGGAACATTATTATGAGTTTTAAAAAGGATTTCGTATGGGGTGCGGCAACGGCGGCATACCAAATCGAAGGTGCATATAATGAGGACGGCAGAGGTCTGTCCATATGGGATGTATTTTCACATCAACCCGGAAAAATATTTGATAATCACAACGGCGATTCGGCTTGTGACCACTATCACCGTTTTCGTGACGATATAAAACTTATGAAAGAGATAGGAATAAAAGCATATCGTTTTTCAATAAGCTGGACAAGAATTATCCCCGACGGTACGGGAGCAATAAACGAAAAAGGCGTTAAATTCTATTCCGACCTTATTGATGAGCTTATAGCAAACGGAATCGAGCCATACATAACTCTTTTCCATTGGGATTATCCATATGCCTTACATAAAAAAGGCGGATGGTTAAATAACGACAGTGTTGACTGGTTTAAAGATTATGCGGCATTGGTAGTAGAATTATTTTCAGACAGAGTAACTCACTACATAACTTTTAATGAGCCGCAATGCTTTATAGGTAGCGGTTATCTGTATGGTGAACACGCACCTGGGCTAAAATGTACATACAACGATTTATTTCAAATGGCTCACAATGTAATGAAAGCACACGGTGCGGCGGTAATTGCCATGCGTAAAGCCGCAAAACAGCCTATAAAAATCGGCTATTCTCCAACAGGTACAACGACTTATCCGTCAAGTACATCGGAGGCTGATATTGAGGCGGCAAGAAAACAAATGTTTGACTGTCCTCAAATCGAACATTGTATGAGCGGTATATCATGGTGGAGCGACCCGATAGTTCTCGGTCATTATCCGGAGGATGGTCTGAAAAAGTATGCTCCATATCTGCCTGAAATTACAGATGAGGATATGCAACTCATTCATCAGCCAATAGATTTTTACTGTCAAAATATTTATCAAGGTATAGAAGTTTGTGCCGATGAAAATAACAAACCTACCGTAGTTCCGAGAAAAACGGGCTTTCCACAAAATGCAATGGGTTGGGCGATAACTCCCGAATGTCTGCATTGGGGGCCTAAATTTCTTTATGACCGCTACAAACTTCCGTTCTATATATCCGAGAACGGAATGGCGTCAAGCGATTTAGTGTCGGAGGACGGCTGTGTGCATGACGCTCCGAGAATTGAATATATTAAAAGTCACTTAAAAGAATTTGAGCATGCCGCCGATGAGGGAACTGATTGTTGCGGTTATTTCTGTTGGTCGCTTATGGATAACTTTGAATGGGCTTACGGTTATTCGGCTCGATTCGGTTTAATCTACATTGACTACGTTACTCAAGAACGCATTATAAAAGATTCGGGACGTTGGTACGGACAATATATAGCCGACTTTACAAAACAAAATCTTTGATAAAAATATAGGATGCTGCGAAATGCCGCATCCTTATTTGCTTTATTACATTACCGCAAAGGAGTACAAAAATGATATATCTTAACAATAACACAATACATCTGCAAGGCAAAAGCACAAGTTATATAATGACTGTCGGCGAGCATAACGATTTACTTCATTACTACTACGGCAAAAAGCTTGCCGACCGTGAATATAAAGCCATTGCAATGAAAGACGAAAATCAATGTGCATTTTTACCTGAAGGCTACACTCTCGAAAATTATCGACAAGAATATCCGTCATACGGATATTCAGATTTAAAGTCACCCGCTTATGATGTATTTAATTCAGACGGCAATAATATTTCTATGCTAAAAGTGACTGACATAAAAATAAAAGACGGCGTATATAATCCATGTGGTCTGCCGCATATTCTTCAAAAAGACAACACTGCGCAAACCGCATATATAACGCTATGTGACGAGGTTATCAATCTTGAAGTAACTCTTATATATACTGTATTTGACGAATATGATGTCATTATAAGGAGTGCCGAATTTAAAAATCTTTCCGATAAACCAATCAGAATTGACAGAGCATACAGTTCGTGCTTGGAACTGTATACAGAAAAACGTGATGTGATTTATTTTCCGGGAAGTTGGGCAAGAGAACGATATATGGAACGTGCTGAAATCAGACGTGGTGAAAAAATTGATATTTCAAACGCTCGCGGCGGCAGTGGACATAATATGAACCCGTTTGCAATAGTCTGCAACGAAAATGCCAACGAAAATTACGGAGAAGCGATAGGCTTTTCACTTATATATAGTGGAAACCACTCCACATATATCGAAAGTGACGCCGATTTAAACCTCAGAATAATGCAAGGTATCAATCCGCAAGATTTCTCTTACACTCTTAACCCGAACGAAAACCTCGAAACACCGCAAAGTGTAATCTGCTATTCTTTAAACGGTATCGGAGGAGTTTCTCGTGAATTAAATCGTCTGTATCGCAATAATCTATGCCGTAGCGAATGGGCAAACAAGGACAGACCTATACTTATAAATAATTGG
>OJAL01000562.1_pt1 | contig 26708 bp, 24 predicted proteins | sample 1589301 | NCBI WGS metagenome assembly OJAL01 (sample SAMN03283261) | human gut metagenome | biome: human-associated habitat; material: feces | host: Homo sapiens | place: USA | collected 2013
ACAGCGACAACGCCCCCGGCTGGAAGTTCTCCCAGTGGGAGATGAAGGGCGTGCCCCTGCGCCTGGAGATCGGCCCCAAGGATCTGGAAAAGAACCAGTGCGTGCTGGTCCGCCGCGACACCCGTGAAAAGATCTTCGTGAGCCTGGACGAGCTGGAGACCGCGATCCCGGCCCAGCTGGAGGCCCTGCGCAAGGACCTGTATGAGCGTGCCCTCGCCAACCGCAAGAAGCGCACCTGGGCAGCCACCACCATGGAGGAGGTCAAGGAGCTGGCCAAGGCCAACACCGGCTACATCAAGACCATGTGGTGCGGCGACCTGGCCTGCGAGATGAAGATGAAGGAAGAGGCTGGCCTGTCCAGCCGCTGCATGCCCTTTGAGCAGGAGCACATCAGCGATGTCTGCCCCTGCTGCGGCAAGCCCGCCAGCAAGATGGTCTACTGGGGCGTGGCCTACTAAGCCGCCCCACAGTCAGAGCCTGATCAGATGAAAAAGCAGCTTTCCCGTCCAACGGGAGAGCTGCTTTTTTGTATCTGCTATTGACAACCATGTATCTACTGTATATACTGTAAATATACAGACGCAACGGAGGCGGCAGACATGAATCTCTTCATCGATAACAAGAGCGGTGCACCCATCTACGAGCAGCTCTACACCCAGATCAAGAACCAGATTTTGAGCGGGGAACTGCAGCCGGAGGAAGCTATGCCATCCATCCGGGGGCTGGCGCGGGATCTGCGCATCAGCGTCATCACCACAAAGCGGGCCTACGATGAGCTGGAACAGGAGGGTTTTTTGTACGCCGTGCCCGCCAAAGGCTTCTTCGTGGCGGCGAAGAACACCGAGCTGCTCCGGGAAGAGAACCTGAAAAAAATCGAAGCACACCTGACGGAAGCCGTCCGGCTGGCGGCACCCTGCGGGCTGACCAAACAGGAACTGACCGAAATGTTGGAATTGCTGTGGGAGGAATGAACCATGAACGCATTAGAACTGCACGGCCTTGAAAAGCACTACCCGGATTTTGCGCTGGGGCCCATTGATCTGGAACTGCCCGGCGGCACAGTCTGCGGGCTGATCGGCGAGAACGGCGCGGGTAAGAGCACGACCATTAAGCTGATCCTGGACATGATCGACCGGGAGGCAGGTACCGTGAAGCTGTTCGGGCAGGAGGAAATCACTCCGCTTGCCAAGGCCGATATCGGTGTGGTGATGGGCGGCGAGGGCATCCCCACCTGCCTGACCGCGCCGCAGGTGGGGAAAGTGATGGCGGGCATCTATCCCAATTGGGATGCCGCCGCCTACGCCGACTGGTGCCGCCGCTTTGACCTGCCGGAGAACAAGAAGTACGGCGACTACTCCACCGGCATGAAGATGAAACAGTGCCTTGCCGTGGCGCTTTCTCATCACCCCAAGCTGCTGCTGTTGGACGAAGCCACCAGCGGCCTGGATCCGGTGGTGCGGGATGAGCTGATCGATCTGCTGCTGGACTTTGTGCGGGATGAGAACCATGCAATTTTGATCTCGTCCCACATCGTCAGCGATTTGGAAAAGCTCTGCGATACCATTGCCTTTCTGCACAAGGGGAAGCTCCTGCTCTGTGAGGACAAGGACACCCTGCGGGAGGAGTACGCCCTCTGGCACGGCACTGCCGGGCAATTGGAGGAGCTGGATAAAAACGCCATCGTCAGCCGTCGGGTGACAGCCTACGGGGCCGAGGCGCTGGTGAAGAGGGAACTGGTCCCGGCGGGCAGCACCCTGACACCGGTGAGCATCGAAGAACTGTTCGTTTTGATGGTGAAAGGGGAGAATGCGCGATGAAAGGTTTGCTGTTGAAGGATTGGTATCAGGTCAGAACCAGTATGAAAGCCATGTACCTGACGGTTGCATTTGTGCTGGTGATCTGGGTGTTCAGCACATCGAGCGCCTATGTGTTCCCGGTGAGTTATGCGGCCGTTTTTCTGGGCATCTTGCCGATAAACCTGCTTGCCTACGACCAGAGTGTCGGTTGGGTGGAGTATGGCCGGACGCTTCCGGTGAGCAAAAAGACGCTGGTGGCGGAAAAGTACCTCATTGGTCTGTTCTGCGCTGCGGCGGCTGTTGTGATCGGAGGACTGTTCGTAACGGTGATCCCTCTGCGCACCGGAACGGCTCCGGACAAGGATGTGCTGTCCCTGCTGGCGGGCAGTGTGTGTGCCATCCTGCTGATCAACGGTATTTCTCTGCCGCTGCTGTACCGCTTTGGGGCAGAAAAAGCCAGCATGATCTACATCCTGACCTTTGTCGGACTGGGTGCCCTGCTGGGCGGCGGCGGTGCCGTGATGGATGAACTGCAGCAGAACGGCACGGGAAGTGGGCCGCTGCCTGTGCCCCTTTGGCTGGCCGCAGTGCTTCTGCTGGCGGTACTGGCCCTGTATGCTGTGTCCTGGCGGGTGTCGGTGGCATGGTATGGAAAGTATAAGAAGTAGGCTCTTCTTTGTGCAATAGAGCAATAATCCGGTAAAAAAACTGTAAAAGGGGTTGAAAAATCCGGCCCGGCGTAGTATGATAACGGGGCTGAAAGAAAAATCTTACACCAAGGAGGAGTTTGTTTCCATGTCCAGTGACCATACGGATCACCCCAAACAACGCTTCTCCTGCGATGCGGGCCGTGCAAACGTGTTAGCCGCATCCTGAACTGCATGCCCTTTGTACACCGCAGGAGTTGTAACCAGACCGATGCGGTGTATTTTTTATGCCCGGAAACGGGAAACGGAGGGACCAAACCATGCAGAAGAAAAATTATGTGCAGGAGATTCTGGACATCATCCGCAGCGGTCTGCCCCAGGCAGAGCTGGCTGAAAAGCTGTCCGATTACCATGAAAACGACCTGGCCGATGCCCTGACGGCCCTGACACCGGAGGAGCGCCAGAAGGTGTACACCGCACTGGGCGTGGATACGGTGGCAGAGATCTTCTCCTATCTGGACGACGCAGAGCCTTACCTGAAGGAGCTGGACCCCGAGCGGGCCGCCCGGGTCATCTCCCACATGGATTCGGACGATGCCGTGGATGCTCTGGATGACCTGGAAGAGGACGATAAGGCAAAGATCGTCCACCAGCTGGACAAGGATGCCGCCGATGATGTGAAGCTGCTGCTCTCCTATCACGAGGACGAGATCGGCAGCTGCATGACCACCAACTACATCTGCATCCGCAGGGATATGACCATCCGGCAGGCCATGAGTGAGCTGGTGAAGCAGGCAGGCGAGAACGATAACATCTCCACCCTGTATGTGGTGGATGAAAACGAGCACTATTATGGTGCCATTGACCTGAAAGACCTCATCGTGGCCCGTGCGGAGGAGCGCCTGGAAAAGCTGATCGCCCGCTCCTACCCCTACGTCACCGACCACGAGAAGATCAGCGACTGCATCGACCGCATCGTGGACTACGCCGAGCGCTCGCTCCCTGTCCTGAACGACAGCGGGAAGCTGCTGGGCATCATCACCTCGGCGGATGTGGTCGAGCTGGTGGACGACGAGATGGGCGATGATTACGCAAAACTCGGCGGCTTGACCAGTGAAGAGGATCTGAACGAGGGTGTGTTCCAGAGTGTGAAAAAGCGCCTGCCCTGGCTGATTGCCCTGCTGTTCCTCGGGATGCTGGTGTCCTCGGTGGTGGGTGCGTTTGAATCGGTGGTGGCGGTGCTGCCCATCGTCATCTGTTTCCAGTCCATGGTGCTGGATATGGCCGGCAATGTGGGCACCCAGTCGCTGGCTGTGACCATCCGTGTGCTGGTGGACGAGAACCTGACCACTGCCAAAAAACTCCAGCTGCTCTGGAAGGAAATGCGGGTGGGCCTGACCAACGGTGCACTGCTGGCCGTGCTGGCGCTGGGCTTCCTGGGCTGCTACATCCACTTCTTCAAGGCCTACGCCTGGGGTGAAGCCTTCCTGCTCTCGGGCTGTGTGGGTGTATCTCTGGTCGTGGCCATGGTGATCTCCAGCCTGGTGGGCACGGTCATCCCCATGCTGTTCCATAAGATCCACATCGACCCCGCCGTGGCTTCCGGCCCGCTCATCACCACCATCAATGATCTGGTGGCAGTGGTGGTCTACTATGGCCTGGCCGCCGTGGTGCTGATCGATATGTTCCATTTGGGCTGAAATAGAGAAAGGCTGCTGCCGACAACTCCCTCAGTCACGGCTTCGCCGCGCCAGCTCCCTCTTGGAGGGAGCCTTGACGTAATGGCAATCTGTGAAAGCCTCCCTCATTGAGGAAGGTGGCATCGCGTGAGCGATGACGGAAGGAGTTTGGCAACAGCCTCTTTTTACTTATTCTGTATCCAATACCGCTGTGTCAGCGTTCCATCGGAGGAATCGAACTGCTCATCCTCCAGCACGCCGCCGTTGGCGCGGATGGTCTTTGCTGAGGCAACGTTGTAATGGTCGCAGCAGATGCGCACCTTTTCGATGCCTCGTTCTTTTGCCTTTTCCAGCGTCAGGCGAAGCATCTGGGTGGCGTAGCCGTTCTGCCGCTCCGAGGGGCGGACGCTGTACCCGATGTGCCCGCCGTAGGTCAGCAGGTAATCGTTGAGCCGGTGGCGCAGGTTGGTCATGCCCACCAGATGCTCATGCTCGTCCAGAGCCAGATACTCCGTGGCGGGCACGAGACCGGCGGGGGTTGTGGCCGGGTCTTTCAGCTTGCGGAGTTGGGCCAGCCAGGCATCGAAGTCGGCATATTTGTCCAGAGCCGAGGTGCCGTCCATCCGGGAGCCGATGGCCAGAAATTCTTCCCGGTAGGCCATTACCTGTTCCCGGTCGCCCTCATCCGGCTCCCGCAGGTGGATCTTCTGGGGTGAGGTGCGCCGGGTGGCGGTGCGGAAATCCGGAGCCTTCATCAGGCCGTGGCAGTTGCAGTAGAAGTAAAGCACACCTGCGCCCCGCAGGGAGAAGCGGGCAGAGGCATCTCCCTCGGGGTAGAGCTTGACCAGCTGCAGCTTATCGCCGGTGAGGTAGGCCAGAAACGAGATGTAATGGTTTTTCTCCATGGGGTGGTGCAGGGTGACGAAGAGCTCGTCCTCCACCCGCTCCACGGTCAGCTGATGATGCTCGTCGGCATCCTCGGCTTCGGCGATGTCAAGCGCAGGCAGGGTGATGCCGCAGCAGCTCACCACAGCCTGTCCGGTGGCGTGGAGCACATTGCCGCAGAGAGGGCAGACGTAGAGTTTACTCCGCAGCAGGTTGGCTGCCCGGTTCCGGTTGATGATGGGTTCTCCCTGCATCAGCTCCAGCACGCTGACTCCCAGAGCCGCAGCCAGCGGTTCCAGCAGGGAGATATCGGGCAGACCCTTGGCGGTCTCCCACTTGGAAATGGTCTTGGCGCTGACAGAAAGCGTTCCGGCAAGCTCTGCCTGGGTCAGGCCTTTGGCTTCCCGCAGCTGCCGGATGGTGCTGCCTGTGACGTATGTGTTCATAATGAATGAAACCTCTCAGTCTCGCGTTGCTCGACAGCGTACGGGTTGCGGCTCCCAGCATCCACCTCGCACAAAGTATTGTGCTCGTGTCTTGCTGGCCGCGGCCCCAACAACTCCTCTCTTCATCCGCCACTGGCGGCGGTCGTCGTCGTTGCCTAATAGGGGAGCCCTTGGCAAGTCGGGCAAGCGTAATTGTTGAACCAGAGTATACTATACAAAAAAACTCCACGCAACCTACGCTGCGTGGAGTTCGTGCTTTCAGGAATTATTCGGCTTCGGTCTCGTCTTCCTCGTCCGGGTCCAGCTCCATGGTGAACACGGCCTTTTTCAGCTTGCCGCAGCCCTGGGCCTTCAAGCCGGATTTGTACGGCTCCCCGGCCAGATAGAGGGCAAAGCGGCCCTCGCAGAGCATTCCGGCAATGCTGGTGCCGGCGGTGCCCACGGTGGTATCAGCGGCTTCGTCAGCGGGCCGGGTGGGGCTGAACTCGCCCAGGGACACTTCAAACAGCTCGCTGCCCTCGAGGTCGGTCTCAAGGGTCAGGTGGTTGTCGTGCCGGACAAAGGGGGCCTTGTCGCTGGCCTGCGGGGTCACGGTGCTCACCATGACCACAGCCTTGTCACCATCGATGCGGGTGCGCCCTGCGGGCAGGTTGTTGATATCCCGCGCCATGATGAACTCGATGACGCTGTCCAGACTGCTGCACAGGCCCAGATAGTTGGGGAGATTGTTCAGGGTATCGTAGATCATGGATCAGTCCTCTTTCGGGTCGGTCAGAAGCTCCTTGATGCTGGGTACAACGCCGCCCAGATTTTGCAGCTCCGACGGGATGATGATCTTGGTGGCCTTGCCGTTGGCGACCTTGGCCAGTGCTTCCAGGCTGCGCAGAGCCAGCACCTTGTCGTTGGGCATGGCCTCGTTCAACAGGCGGATGGCATCGGCGTTGGCCTTCTGCACCGCGAGAATGGCCTGCGCCTCGCCCTCAGCTTCGAGAATGCGCTGCTGCTTGACGGCATCGGCGCGGAGGATGGCGGCTTCTTTTTCGCCCTCGGCAGCAGTGATGGCGGCCTGCTTCTCACCGTCGGCCTTCAGGATGACGGCGCGCTTTTCGCGCTCTGCCTTCATCTGCTTCTCCATGGCTTCCTGGATCTCGCGCGGCGGGATGATATTCTTGACCTCCACGCGGTTGACCTTGATGCCCCACTTGTCGGTGGCTTCATCGAGGATGGCCGTGATCTTGCCGTTGATGACATCGCGGCTGGTCAGGGTGTGATCCAGCTCCATCTCACCGATGATGTTGCGCAGGGTGGTGGCGGAAAGGCTCTCGATGGCTGCGATGGGCTGGTTGACACCGTAGGTGTAGAGCTTGGCATCCATGACCTGGAAGAACACCACGGTGTCGATTTGCATGGTAACGTTATCGCGGGTGATCACAGGCTGGGGAGGGAAGTCCGCGACCTGCTCCTTCAGGCTGACCTTTTTGGCGATCCGCTCAATGAACGGAATCTTGACATGCAGGCCGGCCGACCAGGTGTCGGAGTAGCTGCCCAGACGCTCCACAACGTACACCATGGACTGGGGTACGATGACGATGTTGGTGACGACGATGAGCAGGATGACAAAGATGAGCGCGAGGATCACGAACAGCATGATAGGCATAAAGACGCTCCTTTTTTCAGTGGTTGATGGATTCGGTCAGGATGGGTTCCACGATGAGCAGGGTGCTGTGGATCTCGGTGACCCGGCAGGCCTGCCCGGGGATCAGGGTATCGCCGGGGGTGGCGCAGCGGGCGCTCCAGTCCACGCCATCCAGCCGCACCCGGCCCGTCTGCTGGGCGGAAACGGGGGTCAGCACCCGGGCTTCCCGGCCAAGGGCGCGGTCACCGTTGGTGGGGGTGGGCTGCTTGTGCAGCCGTTTGGCCAGCGGCTTGAATGCCAGCAGGCAGACCGCGCTGACCGCAATGAACACCACCGCCTGCACCCGGAACGAGTGGGTGAACAGGCAGCAGAGCAGGGCTGCCGCGCTGCCTGCCGCAAACCAGACGGATACCATGCTGAAGGTCATGCCCTCCAGCGCCAGGAAACCGACGGCGGCAAGGAGCCAGAAAATGGGGTCAATGGACATCGAACATCCCTCCTTCTTCGTTTATTATATAACAAAGACGTGGAAATGACAATATGTTGTTATTTAAGGGGCAAAACCTCTCCGTCATTGTTTCGCAATGCCACCTCCCCTGGTAGGGGAGGCAAGAAAACAGTAGCGTAAACTTGGCTCCCCTATTAGGGGAGCTGGCGCGAAGCGCCTGAGAGGTTTATACATAATCATAGTAGCTGTGGTCCGGGTTATGCCCCACCTCTTCCACCACGATGGTGAAGCCCATAGGATTCACCTCAGTGCTCTTGCCGCTGGCAAGGGTCTCCACGATGATATGTTCGGTGCGGTTGACGATGATCTCCGCGGTCTCCACCTTGCCCACCCGCTGGTAGTGCAGGATACCGCCCTCGGCACGCAGAACCCGCAGCTGGCCGGTGCGGAAGGCCTCGCAGGTGTGGCGGAGCTGTGCCAGCTGTGCCAGCACGGGGCGCAGGCGCTGTTCGTGGGCATCCCACCGGAAGAAAGCCCGGTTGAAGGGGTCCCGGTAGCCCTGCATGGCGATCTCGTCGCCGTAGTACAGGCAGGGCACACCCGGCAGGGTGTAGATGATGGCGTAGGCCATCCGCAGGCGAAGCAGGCCCTCCTCGTAGGCATCGCCGGTCACACAGCGGCCGCTCTGCCACGCGCGGCCCCGGCCATTGGCGGGCTCGTCAGCGATCACGGTCAGGGCACGCTCGGTGTCGTGGGTGGAGAGGAAGTTCAGGGCGGTATCCATGGCCGGGGCAGGGTAGTGCTCGCAGATGGTCAGGATCTCCGTCATGGCCTGCTCGGCGGGCTTGCCCTTGACGAAATCCAGCACGGCGTTCTTGAAGGGGTAGTTCATCACGCTGTCCAGGCCCTTGCCCAGCAGATAGGTGCGGCGCTTGTTGAAGCCGAACTTGGTGGTGGCATCCTCCCACACCTCGCCCAGCAGGAACTTTTCGGGGCTGACCCGCTTGACGGCGGCGCGCACCTTCTCAATGAATTCGTCGGGCAGCTCATCGGCTACATCCAGCCGGAAGCCTGCCGCGCCGCGCTGCAGCCAGGTGTCGATGACACCGCCCGGGCCGGTGATGAACTCCACATAGGAGGGGGTCTCCTCGTTGACCTCGGGCAGGGTCTCAAAGCCCCACCAGCTGCGGTAACCGCCCTTGTACTGGGGGCCGAAATCGTACCAACAGCGGTAAGGGGAGTTGGGGTCCCGGTACGCGCCGCCCTCGCCATAGCGGCCCTCGCGGTTGAAATAGCGGCTGTCGGAGCCGGTGTGGCTGAACACGCCGTCCAGCACGATGCCGATGCCGTATTTTTTGGCGGCGGTGCACAGTGCCTCAAAATCCTCGTTGGTGCCCAGCAGGGGGTCCACATTCAGGTAATCGGCGGTGTTGTAGCGGTGGTTGGAGTGGGCCTCAAAGATGGGGTTGAGGTAGATGAAATCCACCCCCATCTCGTGCAGGTAAGGGAGCTTTTGCTGGATGCCCTTGAGGTCGCCGCCGAAATAATCCTCATTCAGGTGGCCGCCCACCTCGTTGGGCTGCCAGAAGGGCTCGGCGTGCTTGTCGGCCTGATAGATGCGGTCGGCAAAGGGCATGGGCTTGTTCTCCACGCCTTCGCAGAAGCGGTCCGGGAAGATCTGATAGAACACCTTACCCTTGATGCTTTCGGGGGTCTCAAAATCCTGCTCATAGACCGTGATCTGCCAGCTTTCGCCATCCTGCCAGCTGATCACGCCGCAGTTGTCGGGGCCGCGCACGATGCGGCGGAAATCGGTATAGAGGTCGAAGTAGTAGAAGTAGAGGCCCGGGTCATTCAGAGGCACTTCCACAGAAAAGTGGTTCTGCCTGGGGGTCTGGCCATCGAAGTTCATCCGGTAGTAGACGGGAACATCGAACTTGCCCTCTTTTTTCAGGACAAGGTGCGGGTCTACATAGCCCAGCTCCTCGGGGATGCAGAGCGACAGCCGGACAGTCTGCCCGGCGCGCACCGCACCAAAGGGCTGCTTGAAATAGGGGTCAAAACTGTTGAACAGACAAGACAAGTGGGGTCGTTCCTTTCTCAAAAAAAGCCCCGGTTCCGTAATGGCTCCGGGGCAGAGATATATTTGTGCTAAACCCTTCCGTCAATGCTTCGCATTGCCACCTCCCCTAGTAGGGGAGGCCTTGGCAGAACGGTGAAGTCTGTGCGTAAAGGAAAAGCTGTAAAACTTCCCGTAACGCCAGAGGCCCCACTACGAGGGGGGCTGTCACCGTAGGTGACTGGGGGGTTAACTTTTCCAATTACTTCACAGCAGAAGCGTGCCAGATATCGCGGGCGTAATCCAGCACAGAACGGTCTGCGCTGAAGATGCCGCTGTTGGCGGTGTTCTTCAGGCTCATCTGTGCCCACTTCTCGCGGTCAGCATACAGGCGCTGCAGGTCGGCCTGAGCACGGCGGTAATCCTTGAAGTCGGCCATGACCATATAAGGATCGCTGGTGCGCAGGTTCTCGGTGACCTCGTGGAAGTCCTCGCCGTTCCAGCCGCGCTCCAGGAAGTTCAGAGCGGCATTTGCCACGTCATCGCCCATGATGAAGGCGCTGGGGTGGTAGCCCACCTGCTTGAGGTTGTTGACCTCGGGGGTCAGCATACCGAAGATCAGCTCGTTCTCCTTGCCGGCGGCATCGGCAATCTCAACATTTGCGCCGTCCAGCGTGCCCAGCGTGATGGCACCGTTCAGCATGAACTTCATGTTGCCGGTACCGGAAGCCTCGGTGCCTGCCAGAGAGATCTGCTCAGAGACCTCGGCAGCGGGCATCAGGTGCTCGCTCAGGGAGACGCAGTACTCTTCCAGATAGACCACGCGCAGCTTGTCGCGCACGGCGGGATCATTGTTAATCAGGTCGCCCAGCTTGCAGATCATCCGGATCATCTGCTTGGCCATGTAGTAGCCGGGGGCAGCCTTTGCGCCGAAGATATAGGTCTTGGGGATGAAGTCAGCGTTGGGGTTCTCCTTCAGGTACAGGTACTGAGCGGCGATGTTCAGGGCGTTCAGGTGCTGACGCTTGTACTCGTGCATCCGCTTGACCTGGCAGTCGAAGATGGAATTGGGATCGATGACCTGGCCGGTGCTCTTCTCCAGATAGGCGGCAAAGTTCTTTTTATTGTTCAGCTTGATCTCGTTGATACGCTTCAGCACGGTCTTGTTGTCCGCATACTTGTTCAGCTTGGAGAGGTTGGAAGCGTCGTGCTTGTACTCCTCGCCGATGGTCTCGTCCAGCAGTTTGCACAGCTCAGGGTTGGAGGCCAGCAGCCAGCGGCGGTAAGCGATGCCGTTGGTCACGTTCTTGAAAGCCTGGGGCTTGAACAGGTAGTAATCGTGGAACACGCTCTCCTTGATGATTTCACTGTGCAGCTTGGACACGCCGTTGATGCTGTTGGCGGTGTAGGCGCAGATGTTTGCCATGCGGACCTGGTTGTCGCCGATCAGAGCCATGTAGTTGATCTTGCCCTCGTCGCCGGGGAATGCCTTCTCCAGCTCCTCGCGGGCACGGCGGTTCATCTCGACCACGATCTGGTAGATACGGGGCAGGGTCATCTTGAAGATGTCCACATTCCACTTCTCCAGAGCCTCGGCCATAACGGTGTGGTTGGTGTAGGCAAAGACCTTCTGGCAGATCTCAAAGGCCTTATCCCAGTCAAAGCCGCACTCGTCCAGCAGGATGCGCATCATCTCGGGGATAGCCAGCGTGGGATGGGTGTCGTTCAGCTGGATGGCGACCTTGTCGGCCAGGTTCTCCAGCGTGCCGTAGGTGGACAGGTGGTTCTGCACGATATCGCCGATGGATGCGGCAGAGAGGAAGTACTGCTGGCGCAGGCGCAGGATCTTGCCTTCAATGTGGTTGTCGTTGGGGTACAGCACCTTGGAGATCAGCTCGGCGCTGGCGTTCTTGCTCATGGCAGTGTTGTAGTTGCCCAGAGAGAAGCTGGACATATCAAAGTCAGGAGCCTTGGCCTGCCACAGGCGCAGCTTGGCAACGCCCTTGCCGTCGTAGCCCTGCACATACATGTCGGAGGGCACAGCCATAACGCTGTTGTAGTTGGTGTGCTGGATATAGTGGAAGCCGTGATCCCAGTTCTCGCGGATCTCGCCGTCAAAGCGGACCTCGATGGCCTGATCGGGGTGGCTCTTCAGCCAGACCTGACCGCCGGGCAGCCAGTTGTCAGCGCGCTCCTGCTGCCAGCCGTCCACGATCTTCTGCTTGAAGATGCCGTACTCGTACAGGATGGAGTAGCCGGTGCCGCAGATGCCGGTGGTGGCCATGCCGTCCAGATAGCAGGCAGCCAGACGGCCCAGACCGCCGTTGCCCAGGCCTGCATCGGGCTCTTCCTCAAAGATGCCCTCGATGTTGATGTCGGCATCAGCCAGCACCTTCTGGGCAACATCCTCCAGACCCAGGTTGAACAGGCTCATCTTCAGGCTGCGGCCCATCAGGAACTCCATGCAGAGGTAGTATACCTGCTTGGTACCGGTGCCAATGGCCTTGGACTGGAACTTCTTGTGGTTCTCACTCATCATCTGACGGCAGATCAGGGCCAGAGAGCGGTAGATCTGCTGCTTGGAAGCAACGCTCAGATCCACGCCGTACTCGCTGGTCAGCTTGTCCTGAAGAATTTTTGCAAATTCTTTTGTAGTCATAAGGAACTCCTATCCGCACACACACTTGTGCTGTTTTGAAATATCGCAACAGGGAATCTCTCCTCTTTCCCTCTCCCTGTTACCACAACAAGAACATTATAATCAGTTCTATTCGTAAATGCAAGGAAAAACGCCGATTTTTGCCGTAACTGACATTTTTGTCACAATCTTTCTGGTAAATATGCAAAAAATTCAAAAATAACACTTTCTCTTGGAGCACATTTATATTATAATAAGAAGTGAACGGCTGTCCCGGCGGGGGCAAAAGCGTACGCCGGGGCAGGAAACTCGGCCACAAACTCCGCTCAGAGTAATTATTAGTGAGGATACGATGGTTAATAAAGTGAGAGTGACCATTGCGGGCGCGCCCTATGCGATCGCAACGACGGATTCCGAAAAGTATATCGCCTCTCTGGCCAAACGGCTGGATGAGGATATCACCAAGCTGCTGGACACCAACGAAAACCTTTCGGTGACCAAGGCGGCGGTGTTCTGCGCCATGGATTATCTGGACGAGTACAAAAAGAGCACCGGCAGCGCCGAGAATATGCGCAGCCAGATCCAGGATTATATTGCCGATGCCGCCAGGGCAAAGCTGGCTGAGGATAAGGTGAGAACGGAAAATGAAACGCTGCGGCGTGAAAACGATGCCCTGCGGGAGCAGCTGGCACGCCTGCAGGCCAAGCAGAAGGCCGACCGGGAAGCAAAGACGGAAGCGTGAATGGGGGCGCGGTGAGCGCGCCGGAACAAAGGGAGTATTATGCCAAAGATCGAGATCCTTGCCCCGGTGGGCAGTGAAGAGATGCTTCGCGCCGCGGTGTTCAGCGGTGCGGACGCGGTATATCTGGGCTTTTCGGGCTTCAATGCCCGCACAGGAGCCGGAAATTTTGATGCGGACAGCCTGAAGGAGGCAGCCCGGTTCTGCCACGCGCGGGGTGTCAAGGTGCACGTGGCACTGAACACCACCGTTTACGGTGGGGAACTGGCCGCGCTGGCCGCTGCCGTGAAGGCTGTGGCAGAGAGCGGCGCGGATGCGGTCATCTGCCAGGATCTGGCGGTGGCGCAGCTCATCGGACGGATCGCCCCCGACCTGCCCCGCCACGGCTCCACCCAGATGAGCGTCCACACCCTGCAGGGCGCGCTGGAGCTGAAGGAGCTGGGCTTTACCCGGGTGGTGCTGGCCCGTGAGCTGAGCCTGCCCGAGGTGGAGCACATCACAAAGCACTGCGGCATCGAGACCGAGTGCTTTGTCCATGGCGCGCTCTGCATGTGTGTCAGCGGCCAGTGCTATATGTCGGCCTTCCTGGGCGGCCGCAGCGGCAACCGGGGCTCCTGCGCCGGGCCCTGCCGCCTGCCCTTTGAGGCAAACCCGCTGCCCGAGGGCAAGCCGGGCCGTCTGCACCACCTTTCCCTGAAGGATAACTCTGTCATCGACAAGCTGGATCGGATGCAGGCCGTCGGCGTGGCATCGGCCAAAATCGAGGGCCGTCTGCGCACGCCGGAGTATGTGGCGGCGGCGGTCGGTGCCTGTCTGGCAGGCCGCGAGGGCCGCGCCTACGACCGTGACCTGCTGAAAAATGCGTTCAGCCGCTCTGGCTTCACCTCCGGTTATCTGGATGGAAAGATCGACGGCACCATGTTCGGTGTACGCAGCGAAGCCGATGCGGAGCTGACCAAAAAGACCCTGCCTGCCCTGCGCGAGCTCTACCGCCGCGAACGCAGCCGGGTGCCGGTGCAGTTCAGGCTGGAGATCGAAGAGGGCGGCGAGAAGCTGACCGTGACCGACGCGGACGGCAACAAGGCCTTTGCCTACGGCGATGCGGAACCGCAGCCTGCCCGCACCGACCCCACCGAGAGCCTGCAGCGCAGCCTTTCCAAGACGGGCGGCACCCCCTTCGCGGTGGAAAAGATTGATGTGGAGATGGACGGCGGCCCCTGGTTCGTGCCGGGCAGTGCCGTGAACGAGCTGCGCCGGGATGCGCTGGAGGCCCTGCTGAAAAAGCGGGAGGTCCTGCGCCCCTGGCCGGTACACGAGGCGGAGCCGGATGCTCTGCCCCTGCGCACTCTGCCGCCCCGCCGCACCCTGCGCGCCCGCTTTGAAGCTTGGGAGCAGGTGCCGGAGCAGGCCCTGAGCGGGGTGGAGTATCTCATCCTGCCCATTGCGCAGGCTGACCGGGTGCCCCGGGAGTGGCGGGAAAAGACCCTTCTGGAGCTGCCGCGCGTGATGTTCGGCGCGCTGGAGGAGGACACCGCCCGCCGCATTGCCGCCACCCAGGATGCGGGTTTTGCGGGCTATGAGGTAAGCAACATCGCCCACCTGCGGCTCTGCCGTGGCCTGCCGATGACCGGCGGTTTCGGCCTGAACGTCACCAACCAGATGGCAGCGCAGTTCTACGCCGATCATGGCCTGAACAGTGTGCTCATCCTGCCCGAGGTCAAAGACAGCGATATCAGCACCATTGCCCCCACCCATAACGGCAAGCCTGTGCCCACCGGTGTGCTGGTCTATGGCCACATGCCGCTGATGGTCACCCGTGCCTGCCCGCTGCAGAACATCCATGACTGCGCCCACTGCAATAAAGCAGGGGAACTGACCGACCGCAAGGCCAAAAAGTTCCCGGTGCGCTGCGGCATGGGCGTGCGGACGATCTATAACCCCGTACCTATTTATATGGGAGATAAGCCCGGTGCTCTGACTGTGGACTACGGCGTGGCCTACTTCACACTGGAATCCCGGGAAGAAGCTGCCGCCATTCTGGACAGCATCCGTGTCCACGCACCCTTTGAGGGAGAGTTTACAAGAGGACTGTATTTCAAGGGAACGAATTAAACCTCTCAGTCTCGCTTCGCAGGCCGTCAGGCTTTGACGGAGAGGTTTAGCAACAACTTATGAGGTATACTATGGAACCGATCACCGTAAACTATAAAGTATTGGACCCCCGGGCCAAGGTGCCCGCCTATGCAACGCCGGGGGCAGCGGCGGCCGACCTGTGCGCCGTGCTGGATGAGCCCCTGACACTGGCCCCCATGCAGCGGGCACTGGTGCCCACCGGCCTTGCCATCGAGCTGCCCGGCCCCCACGCTGTGGCGCTGGTCTATGCCCGCAGCGGCCTTTCCATCAAGCACGGCCTGTGCATGGCAAACGGCGTGGGTGTGGTGGACAGTGACTACCGCGGGGAACTGAAGGTGCCCATGATCAATCTGGGCACCGAGGCCTATACCATCCAGCCCGGTGAGCGTGTGGCACAGCTCTGCATTGCACCGGTGTATACCGCTGCCTTTGCTCAGGCGGCTGAACTGGGGGATACCCAGCGCGGCGCGGGCGGCTTTGGCTCAACGGGGAAGTGAAGCGTATGAAAGATCTGATCCTGGCTTCCCAGAGCCCCCGACGGAAAGAGCTGTTGAGCCTGTACACGACGGATTTTACCGTCTACGTCAGCGATTTTGACGAGGATGCCGTGACGGCGGATACCCCCGCCCGGCTGGTGGAGCAGCTTGCCCGGGGTAAGTGCCTTGCTGTGGCCAAGGAACACCCCGGTGCCGTGGTGCTGGGCTGTGATACCGTGGTGGATGTGAACGGCGAGGTCTTCGGTAAGCCTCACAGCCCGGACGATGCCAGAAGGATGCTCCGCGCGCTGTCCGGTGCGACCCACTATGTGCACACCGGTGTCTGCGTTTCCGATGGTACCCGCACCGAGAGCTTTGTGGATACCTGCAAGGTCACCTTTTTCCCGCTGAGCGAGGAGGAGATCGAGCGGTACGCCGCCACAGAGGAACCCTACGATAAGGCCGGTGCCTACGCCATCCAGGGCCGCGCGGCGGTCTGGCTGGATGCCATTGAGGGCGATTATTACACCATTATGGGCCTGCCCGTCAGTCGGACGGTCCGCCTGCTTGAACAGTTCTGACAGTTTGTGCGGCGGAACGCACAGAAAAATGAAAAATACGGAAAAACTTGACAAAACGCTTGAGAAAACGTTGACTTGCGGCTATAATAGAAACGTGTTATTCTGCGATAGGCGGTCAAACCCTGTGGAGTTTGGGCTGCTGTGCGTTTTGGAATAGACCGGAAATACGAAGGAGAGCTTCATTATGAGTTTTTTGTCAAAGGACGTTGGCGTTGATCTGGGTACTGCCAATACCCTGGTTTACATGAAGGGCAAGGGCATCATCATGCGGGAACCCTCGGTCGTGGCTGTGGATACCAAGACCGATGAGGTGCGCTGCGTGGGTGCTGAGGCAAAGGCTGTCATCGGCCGTACCCCCGGCAGCATCGTGGCGGTTCGCCCCCTGAAGGATGGTGTCATCGCCGATTTCGATATCACGGCAAATATGCTGGAAAACTTCCTGAAAAAGGCCTGCGGCAACAGCATGTTCTCCCGCCCCCGCGTGGTCATCTGCATCCCCTCGGGCGTGACCGAGGTGGAGCGCCGCGCTGTGCGTGAGGCGACCCTCAAGGCCGGTGCCCGTCAGGTCTCCGTCATCGAGGAGCCCATGGCTGCTGCCATCGGCGCGGGCCTGCCCATCAGCGAGCCCACCGGCAGCATGATCGTGGACATCGGCGGCGGCACCGCTGAGATCGCTGTCATCTCTCTGGGCGGCATTGTGGCCTCCCGCAGCGTCCGGATGGCCGGTGATATGTTCGATCAGGCCATCATCGCTTTCATCAAGCGCAAGTATAACCTGCTCATCGGTGAGCGTACCGCCGAGCAGATCAAGATCGAGATCGGCTCTGCCTATCCCATGGACCCTGAGATGACCATGGAGATCAAGGGCCGCAACTTGGTGGACGGCCTGCCCAAGAACATCGTCGTCCACTCTGAGGATGTGCGCGAGGCCCTGCTGGAGTGCCTGGTCAAGATCACCAGCGCCATCAAGGAGACCCTGGAGCGCACCCCGCCTGAGCTGAGTGCCGATATCATCGACCACGGCATCACTCTGACCGGCGGCGGTGCCCTGCTGCGGGGCCTGGATCAGCTGATCCAGAGCGAGACCGGCATTGATGTCCATGTTGCGGAGGACCCGCTGGATTGCGTGGCCAAGGGTGCTGGTGCGGTGCTGGATCATGTGGATGTTCTGCACGACGTGCTGGACACCGATGGAGCTCATATGTAACGATGTAACAGAGGGTGCGGACGGCTCTGGGCTGTCCGCGCCCTTTTGCAATCGGAGGAAAACCCCTTGAAAGACTTTTTCGATACCTGGAAATTCAAGATCCTGGTGAGCATCGCGGTGTTTCTGGTGGGCATCATGGCCTACGCCGGTGCCAACGGCCGCCTGACTGCCGCTCCGCAGGAGCTGCTGAGCGTGGCGGCTGCTCCATTCCAGAAAGTGGCTGCTGTGGTCAGCGGCGGCGTGGCCTCCCTGTGGGAAAAGTACACCAGCATCGATGACGTGATGGCTGAGAACGAGACGCTCAAGGCCGAAAACGCCGAGCTGCGCCAGCAGATGGTGGATTACGACCGCGTCAAGGCCGAGAACCAGGCCTACAAGGCGCTGGAAAGCATCCAGAGCCAGCGGCCCGAGATGAGCTATCTTTCCAGCTTTGTCATTGGCCGTGACCCGCTGGATTCTTTCTATGGCTTCACGCTGGACCGCGGCACGCTGGATGGCGTGGCCGTCAACGATGCCGTGGTCAGTGACCAGGGCTACCTGCTGGGCATGGTGGTGGAGGCTGAGCCCACCAGCTGCAAGGTGATGACCGTTCTTCACCCCAACTTCAACGCGGCGGGCGTGGTATCCCGCACCCGTGACAACGGCATCGTCACCGGCAGCTCCGAATATGCCGCCGATGGCCTGTGCGTGCTGACCAACCTTGCGCGCAACACCCTGACGGAGAAAAGCGACCAGGTGGTCACCACCGGGCTGGGCGGGGTGTTCCCGGCTGACCTGCTGGTGGGCGTGGTACAGGAACTGGTGCCCGAGGTCAGCGGCAAATCGACCATTGCCGTCATCAAACCCGGTACCGACCCCCGCACGGTGCGCCATGCGTTCATCATTACCAGTTTCTGAGGAGGGACCCTGATGGAATCACGCCGGAAACGCAGCCGGGGCCAGATCGTCAAATGGATCTGCTATGCGCTGCTGGGCCTTCTTTGTGCTGTTTTGCAGACCACGCCCGGGCTGTTCCAGTTCGGGGCGGCAAAGCCGCTCTGGCTGCTGCCGCTGGCGCTGGCGGTCGCCGTGTTTGAGGGCGAGTTCGCCGGAGCTGTCTTTGGGGCAGTCTGCGGCCTGATGTGGGACTGGCTGGCTGGGCGCACCGTGGGCATGCTGGCGCTGGAGCTGCTGCTGCTCTGCTTTGCCGTTTCGGCGGTGATGCAGCTCTACTTCAAGAATTCGGCCGCAAACTTTGCACTCATTGCGTCTGCTGCCGCCCTGCTGGTGCTCACGCTGGACTGGCTGTTTTTCTACTACATGCCCGGTTACAGCGGCGCGGCCAGCCGCTGGCTGTGGTTCGTGCTGCCCACGGCGGCGCTCTCGGTGCCTGTCTGCTTCCCTCTGTTCGGGGTCGTGCGCCGCATCCACGAAGAATTTAAGATCGACAACGGCGTGGTGTAACGCACCCCGCGCCGGAAGGAGAATCCATGAACCAAGAAGAACGGAAAACCGCCATCCGGCGGATGCGTGTTCTCGTTGCCGCTGCCTGCATCCTGATGCTGCTGTACGGGCTGCGGCTCATCTTTTTGCAGCTGGTCAACGGGGACGATTTCAAATCCCAGGCCACCAACACCACCGATTACAAGTTTACGGTCACGGCGGCACGCGGTGACATTGTGGACAGCCGGGGGGAGCGCATTGCCACCAGCGTCACGGGCTACAACGTGGTGCTCAACAAGCTGCTGATGGGAGACGAAGATCTGGACGGGATGCTCCAGAAGATCGTCGAGCTGCTGCGTGCCAACGGTGAGAGCTGGAACGATACTCTGCTCATCAGCCAGCCGGATGCAGCGGGCAATTATACCTTTACCGCCGAAGAGGGCAGCACCAAGGATCAGAAAGCCCTTGCCGCTATGAAGGACAATCTTGGTTTACAGCAGTATGCAACGGCCAATGATGTGATGGAGAAGCTGGTGGAGGACTACGACCTTGCCAGCTTTCCGCTGAGCTGGCAGCGCACGCTGGGCGGTATCCATTACGAGATGCAGCTGCAGGCGTTTTCCAATGTGAACAACTTTATCATGGCGGAAAACGTCAGCGAGGCCACCGTGGCGACCATCAAGGAGCACAGCCTCTCGCTGCCGGGCGTGGAGATCGTGGAAACGAGTACCCGCAGCTATGAGCAATCCACGGTGCTGCCCCATGTGCTGGGCCGGGTGGGCAAGATCACCGCTGAAAAGTGGAAGGTGACCGATGAAAACGGCCAGACCACCTACCCCCTGCGCGAAAAAGGCTACAACATGAACGACATCATCGGCATCTCGGGCCTGGAATCGGCCTATGAGGACGAACTGCGGGGCAAGGATGGCGTGGAGACCATCACCCGCAACTCCGATGGGGTCATTGTGGATACGGCCCTGACCACTGTGCCCGAGCCGGGCCACACCGTCCAGCTGACCATCGACAGCCGGTTCCAGAAGGCGGTGGACAAGGCATTGGCCGAGAACATCGACATGATCAACCGGGTCTACAACACCGGCAGCATGAAAGCTGCCGCCGGTGCCGCCGTGGTGCTGGATGTGAAGGACGGCAGTGTGCTGGCCGCATCGAATTACCCCAGCTTCGACCAGAATCTTTATGCCACACAGTACAGCGAGTACAGTGCCGACGAGAGCCTGCCACTGTTCAACCGGGCCTTACAGGGCCTGTATACTCCGGGTTCCACCTTCAAACCCGCTGTGGCGATCGCCGCGCTGGATACCGGGCTCATTAACCGCTATTCCACGGTCAACTGTACCAGGGTCTATACCTACTATAAGGATTACCGCCCCAAATGTACACAGCACGGCCATGGCAACGGCCCCATTGATGTGGTCAACGCAATCAAGTGGAGCTGCAACGTCTTCTTCTATGATGTGGGCCGCCGCCTGACCAGTGATGTTTACGATGCCTACGCCTATAAGCTGGGCCTGGGCCAGCGCACCGGCGTGGAGGTCAGCGAGGCTGTGGGCCACCTGACCTCCAAGAACGACTCCAACTATATGGAATCCCTGGATATCCAGGCGGCCATTGGCCAGGGCAACACGGTGGTCACGCCAGTGCAGCTGGCGACCTATGCCGCCACCATTGCCAACCGGGGAACCCGTTATCGTACCCACTTTGTCAAGGCGATTTTGGATTCCAACACTGGTGAAGTGCTGCAGGAGACCCAGCCCGAGGTCATGGATGTGATTGAGGACAAGGGGGAGACCTTTGATCTGATACAGCAGGGAATGATCGGCGTGTCTCAGACGATCTCCGCATTGGCGAACTACCCGTATACCATCGCCTGCAAGACCGGTACCCCCCAGCGCAGTGAGGGTTACTATTCCGGCAGCAGCTATAGGCATTACACCAATACCATGATGATCGCGTACGGCCCGACAGAGGATGCCCAGATCGCAATTGGCATTGTTGTGGAATACGGCGGCGGCGGTGCCCGTGCTGGTAACCTGATGGCGGATATCTTCAACGCCTACTTCGCCATGCAGGACGGCACCCTGAATGAGGATGGCACCATCGGCAAGCAGGAGACCGCCGCAGACAGCACCCCCGCTGACCAGACTGCCCCCGCCCAGACCGAAACCGGCACGGATGCGGCCACAGACCCCGCCGCAGGTACCACGGATGCTGCTCAGGAGACCGCACCTGCCGGGCAGGATGCTTTGGACAATTGAAGAAGGATAAATCGCTGAAACGCTGCTTTTGGTCAATTCGGGCGCTTTTTTCCGAAAAAAGTATGAAGTTTGTCTAAAAAACGGTTGTAAAAGAACGGAAACTGTGATACTATGATATATGCAAGAAAATGCCCACTGGCAAAACAAAGGAGAGGTTGACCGATGACGATTGCACTGATTGCGCATGACTCCAAAAAAGAGCTGATGGTTCAGTTCTGTACGGCGTATTGCCGGATTTTGAGCCAGCATAAATTGGTGGCTACGGGCACCACCGGCAAGCTGATCTCTGAGGCAACGGGTCTGCAGATCCAGCGCTTTCTGGCAGGTGTTCAGGGCGGTGATCAGCAGATCGCATCCCGCATTGCCTGCAATGAGGTCGATCTGCTCCTGTTCTTCCGCGATCCGATCAACGCAAAGCCCAGCGAGCCCAACGAGATGACCCTGCTGCGCCTGTGTGATGTGCATAACATCCCGCTGGCCACCAACATCGCCACCGCGGAGGTGCTCATCCACGGTCTGGAGCGTGGAGATCTGGATTGGCGGGATATCGTCCACCCGCAGAACTGAAAACTGGAATAAAACACAAGCCCCCGCATGTTGGCCGGAAAACCAACGTGCGGGGGCTTTTTTGCATCCCTGTGATGGTTACAGGAACGTGACGGTTTCGGACAGAGGTTTGCGGGAGCTGTGGTTGGGCAGGGGGCCTGCACCCTCGGCAGCGTGGCCCAGATCAAGGAGCATCACGATTTCCTCGTTTTCGGGCAGACCCAGCGCTTTTGCCAGCTTGTCCGGGTCAAAAAAGTTGACCCAGCAGCTGTCTACGCCTGCATTGGCAGCGCCCAGCAGCAGGTGGGTGGCCACGATGGCGGCATCCTCCATGCCGGAGTTCATCCGTTCGCCGGGGTAAGTAAAGGTGTGGTTCTTGTCATAGGCGACCACCAGACAGATGGGGGCACCGTAGCGGCAGGGAGTGGCAGCATCGATCTTTGCCAGCCCCTCTTCGGACTGAACGACGTAGATGCGCTGTTCCTGGGTGTTCTTGGCGGTGGGTGCCAGCCGGCCGGCTTCCAGAATGGTGTGGAGTGCTGCAGCGTCTACCTTGCCTGCACCAAAATTTTTGCAGGAATACCGCTGTGCAATAAGCTGAGTGAATTCCATAACGATCTCCTCCTGACTTGGATTGGACGGAACAGAGCGCCGCTTGCAAGTGCTCTGTTATGCTGATTATACCACACTGCGCCGGTGGCGCAACCCTTAAAAGAGGTCCAGCATGTTGTCCAGATAGATCGCCTCCCGGACGTGGATCTGATACTCCGGCCGGGTCAGATAATAGAGCAGAAACTCCAGCACCAGTGCGCTGCCCAGCCCGCGCCCTTCCAGCTTGAAATTGGAAAAGCCCAACGGCAGATAGCGCTCCCGGATGTCCGCAGTGCCGATGAACCCGGGGTTTTCCATCGCCTTGGAAAAGCGGTAACCCTCCTGCGCGCCGGGGGCGGTGCACCGATGTTCGCAGACCTCCCCCAGATTTTTGCGGCTGACGGCTTCGTAGCAGCGCCTGCGCTCGGTGCAGCCGAACCAGCAGCACTCGTTGCAGAGAAATTCTACCTTGTCCTTTTCGGGCTGGGAGAGCGTATCCAGGGCATCGAAGGACTTGTTCAGCCGGAAGTCCGGCACGACATACCGGAACTCCGGCCGCCGGACCTCTGCCTGAAACGCCTGAAGATCTGTCAGGACCTTGGTGGTGGAGGATACGAGATAAAGCTCCGGGTAATGCTGCTGCAGGTAGTTCAAAAGCAGCTCGGAGTGGACGATGACCCCATTCTGCACAGTGCCCCGCTGGGCAAACTGCTGACACACTGCGTTGCATTTCCGGTCTGAGAGGTGCTCCGGGCGGAGCAGGGAATTGCTGAATGTGAGCCGGGCAGAGATGCCGTATTCCTGGGTCAGAGCCAGAACTTCGGCGGGGGAGTGCTCCCCGGCCTCCACGCGGCCCCCGCCCCAGATGCAATCCGGCGGCGCGCCGTAGATGGAGCCGATCTCGCACCAGTCATAAAAATATTCCCGGTGCTCCCGGAACAGGGGCAGGAACAGGCGGTAGAGCTCGTAGAACTCGAACAGTCCGGGCAGGTGATAGCAGGCGGTATGTTTCATTCTCAGATTTCCTCGGTGTCAGAAGGTGCGGCGGTGATATCCCGGTAAAAGATCGCCCAGGCCGCTTCCTCGTAGGGGTGCAGAAAGAAAAAGCCGGCGCTCAGCGGGATGGACAGCAGGATCAGCAGAACAAGGACCGTATCCGCCGAGTGGGTGAAGGCAAAGACGAGAGAGAAACCAATCAGCATGGGCAGGGTGCAGAGCAGCTCCCAGCCCAGAAAGCTGAGATCGAGGCAGAACAGCCGCCACTTGTTGCCGTCCATGATGCGCCGGGATTCAGTGATGGCTTCGTTGGCCGTCAGGCCGGGGTGCTCGGCCATGATATAGGGGGTCATAGCATAGCTGTAGGCTTTTACCACGCCGGGGATGAACAGCAGCAGCGACCAGAGCGCCACATAAAGCCCCTGCAGGAAATTCATGCAGAAGCCGTCCCACAGGCGGTGCTTCTGGGAAGCGAGGTCGGAGAGGGCAGCGTCCCTGCCGTCTGCAAGGTTCAGGTTGAACCGGGCGTAGCCCAGCCGCGCCGCACCGCTCACGATGACGGTGAACACTGCCCAGGCAAGGATGCAGATCACGAGAACCGCCAGCACGCCGCCGCTGCCGGTGGAAAGCAGCCCGGCAAACCCTGGGGTGTCGCCGTTGGCGTTCTGGCTCATGTTGGAGATGACCCTGTCTGAGCTGCTCACAATGTTGGCTCCCAGCACACTGGCGATCAGTCCGGCCAGAACAGCTGTCTTCCATCTGCCACGCAGGGCATCCAGCGCAAGGGCACGATAATCAGCAGAAAGTTTCATAGAGCTTCCCTCCTGTCAGCAATGGAGATCGTTCGTTGAAAAACGGCAACTGCCGTTTTATATAAAATACGTTTCAGCCTGCACAAAAATTGCAGCCGGGACTTCTTTTGCAAAGGCTCATCCCCGGGCATCCTGCCGGGTGGTGCTGAAATATTCCTTGGGTGTCATGCCGTACTCCTTTTTAAAGGCGCGGAAAAAGTGGTTGTAGCCCCCGAAACCGCTGGTCTTGTACACCTCGGTGATGGGGAGGCCCTGCTCAATGAGGGTGCAGCAGCGGTCCAGCCGGGCCTTTACGATGTAGCGGTGCACGGTCTGGCCGGTCTGGCGTTTGAATTCCCGGGCAATATGCTCCCGGGAGACGAAAAACTCCTTTTCCAGACGATCCAACGTCAGTTCCTCGGTGAGGTGCGCCTGAATAAACAGGAATACCTCATCCAGCATCAGGTGGTGGCGGCTGACCGAAGCGGTGTGGAATTCGGCATGGATGCAGGCACGCAGTGCCAGTACCACGAACATCTGCAGGATGCCGTGCTCGAACGCCGCCGCGCCGAATTGACTGCTCTCCTGGGGGAGCACTAGCAGTTTCCGGGCAAGATTCTTCAGCAGCATATAGATCTGGCTGTCCGGCCGGACAGCCACCTGCCGGAAGGGCACCACGTTGAAGCTTTTTTCAAAGTTGGTGTCCTCATCCGACAACTGCGCCAGCATCTGGGGAGACAACTGCACCCGGATGATCTCCAGCGGGCCGTAGGCTCCGGCATATTCCAGCCTGCCGCCCTGCCCGGGCTTGAGGATGATCAGGTTCTGCTGCTGGGCGGGCAGCACCACCTCACTGCACCGGAACACACCGCTGCCCCGCATGACCAGAAACAGGTCATAATACGCGCCGGAAAAGAATTCCCGAACAGTGCTTTGTTCAAAAAGATAACGTTTGGCTGTATAATTCACCAAAATTCCCTCCGTGGAACTGTCAGATGCGACAGTTTGTTGTACACAACTGAAAAGTACAACTGTCATAATTGCATAATACATCAATTTGCGATAGTTTTCAATCATTTTTTGGATATGCTTTGACGCAAAATTAACGTATAATGCAATCGAAGAGAAGAGGCTTGTGTGAAAAGCCTCGTGGTTTCATCTGTTTTTTAAGGAGGATAAAACGCAATGGACCAGAAAAAGACCGTTCGGCCCTTCTCCATGAAGGACAAGATCGGCTATACACTGGGCGATCTGGGCTGCTGCTTCACGGAGCAGTACCGCGCCATGTATCTGTCGATCTTCTACACCCTGATCCTGCAGGTCAACCCCTTCCATGTGGGTATCCTGCTGCTGATCACCAAGATCTGGGATGCCGTCAACGACCCCATCATCGGCGCGATCGTGGACTCCCGCAAGGCCACCAAGGGCGGCAAGTTCATCCCGTGGATCCGCGCTTTCTCGTTCCCCATGGCGGTGCTGTGTGTGCTGGCCTTTGTCAATGTGGGCAACATCAGCTACGGCCTGCGTCTGGCCTACATGTTCATCACCTATGTGCTGTATGAGGCACTGTACACCTGCGTCAACGTGCCCTTCGGCACCCTGTCCAGCGTGATGACCGATGATGTGAGCCAGCGCACCGCCCTGTCCCGTTACCGCAGCCTGGGCGGCACCATCTTTATGACCGTCATGGTCATGGTCGGCCCCCTGTTCCTGTATGTGGACAACCAGCCTGTGGCTGGCCGCTTCCTGATGCTGGCCTGCATCTGCGCCATGCTGGGCCTGCTGTGCCTGCAGATCACCTGCGTGTGGTGCAAGGAGCGTGTGGAAGTGCCTGAGCGTCCGCAGGGCGAAAAGCTGAACTACCTGCACGTTCTCAAGGAGATCTCCCACAACAAAGCCCTGCTGGGCGTGATGTTCTTCAGCCTGACCGGCATGATCGGTGCATCCGTGGTCAACGGCCTGAACACCTACCTGTACAAGGACTTCTTCGGCAACGTTAAAATTCAGGCTGTCTCCGGTATGCTCAGCGTGCTGTACGCTGTGCTGTCCTTTGCCATCACCCAGCCTCTGGCCAACAAGCTCGGCAAGAAGGAGTGGTGCTGCATGGGCGCAGGCTTTGCCGCCGTCGTGTTCGGCATCCTGTTCTTCTTCCCCATCCATAACCCCGTGGCTTTCATCGTTATCAACGGTATCTGCTACCTGGGCGCTTCCGGTATGCAGGTGCTGATCTGGGCCATGGTCAACGATGCCATCGACTACCATGAGCTGCAGACCGGCGAGCGCAACGAGGGCATCGTCTACTCCACCTACTCCTTCTTCCGCAAGCTTGCAAGCGCCATTTCCGGCAGCCTGTCCAGCTTTGTGCTGGGTGCCATCGGCTACAACGTTACCGCAGGCGCTGTGCAGACCGCAGGCGTTGTGAACGCCATCTGGAAGAGCTACACCGGCATCTACTTCCTGGGCTACGGCATTGCAGTGGCCATCCTGTTCTTCGTCTACCCCCTGACCAAGCAGAAGACGGCCGAGATGCTGGCAGAGCTGAAGAGCCGCCGTGCCGCAAAGGAGAGCAAGTAAATGAAGATCTTACAGGTTCAGTTTCAAAACCGCAATGGTCACACCCTGCGTGGCATCGTGACCCTGCCTGATACGGAGGGCAAGGTGCCCTTTGTGGTGCATCTGCACGGCTTTGCCGGCAGCTGCAGCGGCTACAAGTCCA
>OJAL01000591.1_pt1 | contig 25679 bp, 16 predicted proteins | sample 1589301 | NCBI WGS metagenome assembly OJAL01 (sample SAMN03283261) | human gut metagenome | biome: human-associated habitat; material: feces | host: Homo sapiens | place: USA | collected 2013
GCCCATGGGTAGTTGTAAAGCCGAAAATAGCTGTTGTCTTTTCCTGAGCAGTTGCATACAAGTCCAGTTGATGCATTTACCAGCTCGCGAAGATAGAATGCATGATACTCACGAAGACTCTGCTCCGCTTTTTCCCGGTCTTTTAAAAGATTCTGCTGCAGCGCCCGCGCAATCAGCACGCCCATTCCGGTACGCTCTCTTCCAGCGTTGAAATCATTTTCCGGTGTGCAGACGAGAATTTTTTCTTCGTTATCATAAGGCAGATAGGCGCCCTGCAGTTCTTTGATCTTTCCATGATACTGCTGGTGACCGACGATAAACGCACACCGTTTTGCAGCCAGTTCTTCCGGCCGCTCCTGCACGAGAAGGCGACAGGTAGTTTTTACCGTATCGGCACTGATCGAAAGCATATACTCTCCGGTTTTCTCACTTTCAAACAGATATTCATAGACACCGTTTTCCGTTTTTTCCAGCAGCATTCCATTCACAGTCACTTTTTCCGCCTCAAACGCCGGTTCAATGGTTACCTTACTCGTCTCTCCCGGATAAATCACATACTGCTCCGCATCCACCAGAATCACCTGGGAAACTGCTTTTAATTTCTCCCGGAATTCTTCGCGTCCCTGATGCGGAAATACTTTCCACTCCAGCGTCATCGTGTCTCCCGGCGCAAACTCCTGTGAGGACGGATGCAGCCAGAAGCAGCCTCTGTCATTGCTCTGCAGTTTCAGATCACGTTCCATACTGTAAGCAGAAAGACTGCCTTTTGTGAGCACCATTCCCAGATGCGGAGCCGCACCGCCCATGCGGAGTGCCATGATATAACTGGTATTCTCCCCGCAGAAAATATGTGCATGACACCGGTAATCCCGGCAGGTTACACTGTCCGCGTAGCGGTCCTGCAAAGGAAATGAAATCGCAATGCTTCCTGCATTTGTAAAATACGGATGCGCACCGTTGTAAGAAATCACAACCTTCGTTGTCAGCACATCTCCGTCTTTCTCATTCTGCACCTCCACCGAAAACTCCGGCGGGCATTTCACTTCGGCATACGGAAAATCCTCCCGCAGCCAGTTCATCTGTTTTGGATCTTTAGAAAATACAATTTCTTTCATGTTCCCAACTCTCATTTTTTATTTCCCCTTTCGTTTTTTCTTTGATCCCGCTTTTTGAACTCCGTGTAAAATTTATTTGCTACTTTGATCATACTATGTTCGCACGCTCTTTTCTACCTATCTTTTCGTCTTGATCCCATATTTGTAACTATTCAAAGCCCCACCTCGATTCCGCTTACGCTGTATTTCGATGTTACTTCTCACCATATGGAATTTCTGAAAAACCGCTCATTCATGCAAGCATGATTCGCACTTTTTCTTCCATTTCGCATGGCTCTGAATAGTTATTGTTTTTTCTCAATTTTTTCATCTGTAGATAGTATTTTTTCTCAACTTTTGCTATACTGAAAATGTATGCGTATCAAACTCCGGCATTGCTCTTTCAAGCTGCCGACACATACATAAACTTCATAAAAGGGGGTATCTTTTTCATGGATACGTATGTCATTTTAAAAGACCTGGCAATCATTATCGTATTCGCAAAATTGTTTGGTATTCTTGCCAGAAAATGCAAGGCTCCGCAGGTTGTGGGCGAGCTGATTGCAGGTATTGTCCTTGGACCCAGTGTGCTGGGACTCGTTCAGCAATCTGACTTTCTCGCACAAATGGCGGAGATCGGTGTCATTTTGCTGATGTTCTCCGCAGGTCTTGGCACCAGCCTGAAGGATCTGCTCCGCACGGGAGTGAAATCCCTGCTGATCGCCTGTGCCGGTGTTTTTGTTCCTCTGGTTCTTGGCGCCATCTTATACATGAGCTTTTATGGCTTCTCTGCTGTCGGAACGGAAGAATTTTACCATGCTGTTTTTATCGGTGTTATTCTGACTGCAACATCGGTCAGCATCACCGTACAGGCCTTGAAAGAACTCGGCAAGCTGAAAACAGAGGTTGGAACAACCATCTTAAATGCGGCCATCATCGACGATGTCATTGGTATCATTGTGCTGACTGTTGTCATCGGTTTTAAAGATCCGACATCCAATCCGCTGAAAGTAGCAGCCTCCACCATTCTGTTTTTTGCCCTTGCGATTGTGCTCGGTTTTCTCTGCTTTAAGCTGTTCAACCGCATGAACTCCGTATTTCCGCACACCCGCCGTCTCCCGATTCTGGGTCTTGCGCTCTGCTTCGGACTGTCCTACATTTCCGAAAAATACTTCGGCATCGCCGATATTACCGGTGCATACGTTGCGGGCGTTATCCTGTGTTCCCTCGATTCTTCCGATTACATCGAAGAAAAAATGGATATCAGCTCCTATATGATTTTCGGACCGATTTTCTTTGCAAGTATCGGACTCAAAACAACGCTCAGCGGCATGAACGAGAAATTCGTACTCTTTGCCATCTGTTTCGTCATCGTCGGCCTTGCCGCAAAAATTATCGGCTGTGGCCTGATGTCAAAGGGATGCGGCTTTACCTGGGGCGACAGCCTGAAAATCGGTGTCGGTATGATGACCCGTGGTGAAGTCTGTCTGATCGTTGCGCAAAAGGGTCTGAATGCAGGCTTTTTATCCGGCGATTTCTTCAGTGCCGTGATTCTGCTGATTCTCTTCTCGAGTATTGCAACACCGATTATGCTGAAAATCTTATACGAGAAAATGCCGACGGCAAAAGATTCTGCAAAGGCATCCTGACTTTCCTTTTACCAAAACAGGGCGCTGTGCCATTTCCTGCACAGCGCCCTGTTTTTTTCATATCAACCGGTAAGTTCTGATTTTTTCTACCACAGAATCTTCTCTGCCTCAGCTCCATCCGCAAACGGTCCCGGCATTGCTGCCACGCCGCGGTGCTCGCCAAGATAGTCCTGATCGAAGATAATCGTGCTTCCGTCCGGATCTTCGAATCTCTGCTCCGGCTCGAAGGCGTATCCTAAAATATCACTGTTGATAATTCCCGTCCGGAAATCCTTCAGGAACTCATACACGTTCGTCTTGATGGAATAGTGGCCGTCTTTTTCCACAAGTTCCACCTTAACCTGATTCTCGTTATCCATAAGATTTTCTTTTTCATTCACACACGCCTTTGCTCCGTTAAAGTAAGCGTTTCCGTTTACCCAAACCGGCAGATGACATTTATTGTGATACGGCTCCAGCTTGCTCATGTCGGCCGGTTTGTCCAGCTCAAAGTGGCTGATCCACTCGTCATAGGTCGGATACTCGTCGAACACATGCGTTCCGACCTCCTGGTTATCCTCCATCTTGAAGCCCATGTCCTCAACCGTTTCTGTTTCCTCAACCGGGTAATTCTGGATAAAGATGTTGTTGTAGAACCGGTCATCGCCATGCAGGAATGTCATGAATCCGGCAACCTCGGTACGGTGACGGATGTGATACGGCGTGTAACGGTCTCCTGTTCCGCCGCCAACTGCAGTTAATGAGCCAAGCATCAGATTGTGTACGCAGGCAATACCATCGGTCGCCATACGAACGCTGACCGGTGAGAGCATAATGTTGTTATCGATCAGTGTCGGACCATGGCCAACCTCGATGAAAATATCCTGACTCATCATTGCGCCCTCTGCCTTTGGTGTTCCCTCCGGCGGGCAGTTGTCGTGCAGCAGGTTCTGGGTCAGGCGTGTTCCCTGTGCCTCCCAGTCGCACCAGATGCCCATCGTACAATGATGAATGTGATTTCTTCTCATCACAACATCGATCGCTGCATGCATCTTGATACCGGAAATCTCGGCTCCGCCAAGCTGCTGCATATTGTTGATGTTGTGAATGTGGTTGTCCTCAATGATACTGAACACACCGCCCATCCGTCCGACAATACCGGTCTGCTCACAGTGATGGATGTGGCAGCGGCGGATGATATGGCTTCCGATGTTCTCCTTCGTCCAGCCGTGATACTGGCCGCGGCACACAGCATCACGCTCCATCTGGGTCGGGCTTTTTACGTGTTTTCTGGTAAAGTAATGGTCGTTCTCCGGATCGTAATATTTTCCGAGCGAAATACCGCAGCACTTACTGTTGCTGACCTCACAGTCCTCAATAATCCATCCCTTCGACCAGTGCGGGCCGATCATACCGTCCTGATAAGCAGCCGGCGGCGCCCATGTCGTTGCTGCCTTGCTGACATCAAATCCACTGAACGTAATGTAATTTACGCCTGTTTTCGACGGCATAAAGCAGTTCCGGCGCACGTTGATTTCTACTTTTTCCTCCGTCGGGTTTTTACCCTGGAAGTTTGCGTAGATGACCGTCTGATTTTTCTCTTTGTCCTGCTCGGTATACCATTTGTAAACCGACCACTCCGGCTCCCAGGACGGCGCATAAACCTCGCCCTTGATACACTCCTCGAGCGTCTCTGCCTCGTATAACTGGCGGTCTTTCAGATAAACCGCGCCGGTATGGCGTACCACCGGTGCAAAATACCAGTCACCGCCGACCATTGTCGTGTATGGGTTATAATTGCCAAACACTCCGTTGTCTACACGGCATACCCACACATTATCTTTGTAATGCTCCCAGTCATTCATCGTTTCCGCACCGGTGATCTTTGCGCCGAGCGGCTTCTCACTCTTATAGACGATTCTTGCATCCTCGGTTCCTCCGTTGACCGGATCAACATATTCATGGTAAATACCAGGTGCAACCAGAACTTCATCTCCTGCCTTTGCAATTTTTGCCGCATCGTTGATGAACTTGAACGGCATCTCTTTTGTTCCGTTTCCATTCTTCGGAGCGGAATTATTGACATAGTAAATCATTTCTCTATACTCCTTTTTGTTATAGTAAAACCCGAAAACACTGCAAAAAAGGCTGTGACGCAATCATTCACTCTCTGCGGCGCTGAATTTTTTACGCTATTTTTTTGCGGGTCTATAGAATTTCTTTACGATAATGCTTCTTCCGCAGCCTCTTTTGATGCAAACGGGCCCGGCAGCGGATGAATGCCCTGACGGTTTCCGAAGTAGTCATATCGGAACACGATCGGCGTTCCATCCGGATTCTCATATTTCTGTTCCGGCTCAAATGCCATGCCAAGCGTCTCCGTTGAGATCACTGCACAGGCATTCTGCGGCAGATAATCGTAAACATTAGTCTCCAGTTTCCATTTTCCGTTCTCTTCTTTTACACCGATGGTGATTTCATGCTCGGTATCCACTACAGCGTCCTGTTCCTGCTCTGCCGGCTTCGCCCCATTGAAGTAAACGTTGCCGCCAAGCCATACCGGCAGCTTCTCGTAATACAGATCCGGTGACTTTCCGGAGCCCATTCCGCAGTAGCCCTCAAATCTTGCCACGTACTCCTCCAATGTCGGATATCCGCTGTACGGTGCGGTTCCTGCTGTCAGATTTCCGTCATCCCACTCATTATCTCCGGTCAGTTTACGGATTTCTTCCATTCCCGCACGAACCGGCTTCTGGATGAAGATATTATTGTAGAACCGGCAGTCACCGTGAAGAACCGTCATAAATCCGTTGATCTCCGTGCGATGCGGCACATGGTACGGTGTGTAGCGTGGCGACGGCAGCTTTTCGGAGCCATTGTTGACACCGCGGCCGACAGCAGTAAACGATCCCGCGATCAGGTTATGTACTACCGCAACACCCTGCGTTGCCAGCTTCATCGCGCGGTCCGAAAGCAGTACGTTATTGTCCACCAGCGTCGGTCCGTGGGAAATTTCAATAAAGATATCCTCGCCGATGCCGTCCATCCCCTCCGGATTTGCATTCTCCTCGTTCGGCAGCGTATTGTCATGAAACAGGTTCTGCGTAACACGTGTGCCCTGTGCCTGCCAGTCAAGCCAGAGGCCTCTCGTACAGTGATGGAAATGGTTTCTTCGAATGATCACATCGATTGCTGCATGCATCTTGATGCCGCCGATCTCCGCACCCGCAAGGTTCTGTTTATTATTGATATGGTGAATGTGGTTATCCTCAATAATCGAGAACACACCGCCTAAGTGGCCTACAATACCTGTCTGTCCACAGTCGTGGATGTTGCACCGGCGGATGATATGGCTTCCGATATTTTCCTTCGTCCATCCCTCTCGCTGCGCCTGGCAGATACAGTCACGCTCCGTCTGTGTACCATCTTTGAATTTCCATTTGAGCCATTTATTGTCATTGTTCGGCTGTCTGTATTTTCCAAGGGAAATGCCCGAGCACTTCGAATCTGAAATCTCACAATCCTCGATGATCCATCCCTTTGACCAGTGCGGGCCGACCATTCCTTCCTGATATGCCGTCGGCGGAGCCCACTGGGTTGCCGCCTGTTTTACAACAAATCCGGCCAGAGTGATGTAACCGATGCCCTCCTTCGATGGATAAAAGCAATTCTCACGTACATTGATTTCTACGGTTTCTTCGTTCGGATTTTTTCCCTGAAAATTCACATAGAAAACGGTCTCATTTTTTTCTTCGTCCTGCTCCACATACCAGGTGTAAACCGTGAATGCCTGATCCCAGGATTTTTTATAGATCTCCGGCTTTTTCACCTGATCCAGACTTGTCACCTCATACATGGATTTTCCATTCAGATACACTTCTCCGGTGTGTGCCGTGTAGGATGCGATAAACCAGTCACCGCTGACCAGTGTCGTATATGGATTGTAATCCCCAAACAATCCGTTCGAAACGCGCGCTGTCCACACATCACCTTCCAAATGCCCCCAGTTATCCACAATTTCCGCACCGGTAATCACAGCTTTTCCCGGTTCCACAGAACGGTACACAATTCTTGCATCCTCACATCCCGCATTCGCCGGATCTACATATTCCCGATATACGCCAGGCGCTACAAGCACCTCGTCGCCGGGCCTTGCAATTTTTGCCGCCTCGGAAATCGTCTGAAATGGATATTCCTTCTGCCCATTTCCGCTTCGCACAGCATTTCCATCTACATAAATCTGCATTTTTCGCTTACCTCTCACTTCTTCACTTTTCATAAACTTTTATTGTGAATTTTCGCCAAAATCACATCACTCTTTTTCCGATTTCTGCCGTTCTTCACAATTTTCATATCTTAACCATAATACAGATCCTCGTAAAACACTACTTATATATTGCCGATCATTGCCCAGATGTTTCGATTTTTTCTATATTTTTTCTCTCTTCTGTTGTATAATACCGTTTATCAGATACGGAGGATTCTTTTGCCATGAAAAACGATTCGACTTCTTTTTTCGAAAACAATCATTTTGCTAACAGCTATGTTTACGATATCTCTATTTCGCATGTCCCCGCCTATTTCGGTCTGCACTGGCATCACTATATCGAAATTGTGCTTGCACAGGATAACGGCATTATCTATGAAGTAAATGGAGAAACCTTTCCGCTGAAGCCCGGTGATCTTCTTTTTATCTGGCCCGGCGAGCTGCACGCTGTTTCCACAACCAACAAAGAACATCGCCTGATCATGCTTCAGCTCGATGCAGATTTTCTGGAAAAACGCGTGGATTTCCAGTCTGTTGCTTATCTTTTTTATCAGATCCGTCTTCTGAATCAGAACAACTTCCCGGAAATCGAAAAGCTTCGCGGATTTCTGACAGAGCTTCGCAGGCTCTCCCTCTCCGGTATCAGTTTTTCTGAACTGCGCGGATGCGTTCTGCTATATCAGTTTTTTATTCTGCTCGGCGAAAATCTCTCCGTGCCGACCGAAACTGCCGCACCGCAAAAAACAGGCCATTCCGCACAGGTACACCGCCAGATGGTTGCTGCATGTACCTGGATCTCAAGTCACTGCACCGAACCGGTTTCCCTGGAAGAAGCATCAAAAGTCGCCGGATTCTCCCGCTGCCATTTTTCCAAGCTGTTCCGCGCATACACCGGCCTCTCCTTCACGGATTTCGTCACCAGGGAACGGCTCCATATCGCCGAAAACCTGTTAAAAAAACCGGATCTCACGATCACTGAAGTGTCGCTCGAATCCGGTTTTAACAGTATTTCTACGTTTAACAGAGTCTTTTTGAAATCAAAAAATGTAAGCCCTACCGACTTCCGTCAGATGTACCTGCAATCCTACCAGAAATAGGCTATGAATTCGGCATGGCCTCCACACATTCCAGCCGTGTCCTCCCCGCTAAACAAATATAACACTATTTCCCCATTCATGATCACTGCTGTTTCCAATGCTAATGCGAAGCTTCATCTGGCTGCAGACGATTTCCATATTTTCATCGTAATAAGAAAATTCTTCCCGATCTATAGAGAAATCTACCGTTTTCTTTTCTCCCGGTTCCAGGAATACCCTCTGAAAGCGAACAAGCTCTTTTCTCGGACGTACTACAGATGAACATAACGTTTCATAATAACATTGCACTACCTCTGCCCCCGCAACCTTACCTGTATTACTTACCTTACAATGTACATGAACTCTTTTATCCGGTCCTGCCTGTACCTCAATATCCGAAATATTAAATTCTGTATAAGACAGTCCAAAGCCAAACGGATATAACGGAGTATTGGGAATGTCCATATATCTGCTGCTGAAACGGTTCTCCGGATGATCGGCATCATAAATATGTCCTGTTTTTATATCCCAGTAGCTCACCGGCACCTGTCCCACACACCATGGGATACTTACAGCCAGTTTTCCGGAAGGATTGGTTCTTCCGTATACAATGTCTACCACTGCTTCCGCTCCCATAGTTCCGGGTCTCCATGCCATAATAACAGCCCTGGATTTTTCGGATATTCTTCGCAGATCCAGCGGTCTTCCTGTGATTACCACAGTTACAATATTTCTGGTGCGCTTTGCTATTCTCTCAAAAAACAACTGCTGTTCTTCCGGCAGGGTCAGAAACGCTCTGCTGGCCGCCTCTCCCGACTGAGACTCATGTTCCCCCAACACACATACAACAGTATCATCCCCGGTTATCGTTTCCAGCCACCGTTCATTCCCTGGCTCATCGAACCGCTCCGGTTCCACCTGCCATATCTTACACTCTTCATCCGAAAGCATTCTGCAGCCCGGAATACATTCCGCCTTTATCTGCTTCTTTTGAAGAATATCCTCTATGGTTTCAACTGCCTCGTGTTCACCAAAAATTGACCAGCGACTCAAAAATTCTTTTGATGTCACATAAGGTCCGGCCCAGATCACCCTCTGTTTCTGGCACAGAGGCAATATTTTTTCATTTTTTAAAAGGACGCAGCTTTCGCTGGTCAGTTCATATGCTTTTGCCCGATGATACGGGGTAAGTTTTTCACTCTTTCCAAGTCCTGCAAACGGATTTTCAAAAAGTCCCAGCTGATTTTTCATTATCAGAACCCGGAATGCACTCTCATCAATAAACGATTCCGGAATCTTCCCGTTTTCCACCAGCTTTTCCAGCCAAAACATATAAGCAGGACTCATCATATCAATATCCACACCGGCTTCTGCAGCCTGAACCGCAGCTTCTTCCATATCAGCTGCCACTCCCTGTTCCACCAGCTGCCCGATCGATCCCCAGTCTGAAATAACAGTTCCATCAAAACCTTCTTTATCCCGCAAAAGCTCCCTGAGGAGTTTTTTATTTCCACTGATCGGTTTTCTATCTATTGCATGAAATGCAGTCATAACCATAGCAGGCTTTGCCTTTAATGCCATACAAAAAGGCTTTACGTACTGCTCCAGAAATGTCCGTTGGGATATTTCAACATCATTGTATTCCCGCCCTGCATTCACTGCTCCGTAACCTGCAAAATGCTTCAGGCACGCTGCTACTCCCTGATCGCTTTTCTGCTGATAGCCATCTACCATTGCTTTTCCCATGATTCCGTTCATATACGGGTCTTCTCCAAAAGACTCCATCATTCTTCCCCAACGCGGATCTCTTGAAACATCAATCATAGGAGAAAATGTTGCTTTAAGCCCTTCAGAAGAGGCTTCCGAGGCAGCTATCGACGCAGCCTCGGAAACCAGCTCCGGATGAAAGGAACAGGCCTGTCCCAACGGAATCGGAAAAATTGTCCGGCATCCATGGATCACATCCGCCATAAAGATAAGAGGAATATGATGTGGGTGTTGTTCCATATATTTGCTCTGAATGTCATATATTTTTTCTTTGCCAATCACCCCCAGCACAGAACCCGCATACCGGATTATCCATTCCGGCGGTAATTGTTCTCCGACAACACCGGTCAGTACCGCATCCTTATCAAAATATGCACCGGTCAGCTGTACCATTTGTCCTATTTTTTCCTGTAAAGACATTTCCGACAGCAATTGCTGTAATTTATATATTTCCATAAATACTCCTTATTTTTACTGCTCTTTTTCCGGTACCGGCAGTGCCGCCGGTCTCTCGCAGGTGGACGGAACCTTCTCAAATGCGCCCGATTTTGCGCTCTTCATAATCTGATCAATCACATCCAGTACATGGTATGCCATTTTGGCATTCGCACGGTTTAGTCTGCCCTCTGCAATTGCTTCTGCCATCTCGGACGGACCGAGGCCGCGGCTGTTTTCGCTGTAGGCAAAGCCATAATCCAGCACTTCCGGAACTGCCTGCTGTGTCCAGTCCTTCACGCCCGGAATGTAGACGATATCGCCGCCGAAATTGTTCGGGTCCACCAGCTTTAAAATACCTTTTTTGCCGTAAATTGTGAATACCGCCTGATCGTTGATGGTGCTGTCGCCGTTGACACAGAATGTGCCGGTCACGCCGTTTTTCATTTCCAGAATCGTGAAAGCCTGGCTCTCGTTGCTGTAGTCAAATTCCTGGCCGTATTCCGGGCTGTCCGGGACGACATTGACGCGCTTCGGCGCAAGGTTGCGCACGGAGGAAACGACACGGTCCACCGGGCCGAAAAGGCTGACGATGGCGGTCAGATAATAAACACCGAAATCGTAGCAGATACCGCCGCCCGGCATCCGCAGAAAACGGAAGATGCTCGCCAGTAAATCAAGATCACGGTTTGCGCATGCTTCGAAAGATGTCACCTCGCCGATCAGCCCGTCGTCGATCGCTTTTCTTGCGGTCTGCAGTGCCGATCCAAGGAAGGTGTCCGGTGCGGAACCGAGATAGAGATGTTTCTCCTCTGCCAGCTCGATCAGTTTCGCTGCCGTTTCCGGTGCGAGGGTCATTGTTTTTTCAGTGTAAACGTGTTTGCCGGCTTCCAGTGCCTGACGGATCAGCCCCTCGTGGGTCGGTGCCGGTGTCAGAATGACTACCATTTCAATCGACGGGTCTGCCAGAATTTCCTCGTAGGTACAGCCCTTGATGCCATACTGCTCTGCTTTCTTTTTCGCATGTTCAAGATGGCCTGCGCAGCATGCTGCTACCTCAAGATTCTCAAAGTTATGAATCATGTTCGTCAGATAAATATCACTGATCGCTCCGCAGCCGACAACGCCGACTCTCATTTTTTTCGTTTCTGTTGTTCCCATTTGTAAAAATCCCCTTTACTCTTTGTTTTTTGATTCTGTTCTGATAAAAACCCTTATTTTTTTTATACAACGAAATGTCTGAAAAAACAAGCATTCCGGCTCATATTTCACTTTCAAAATGCAAAAACCACCCACGGTTTCTGCAGATTCTCTGCATCACCGCGGACGGCCTTTTTCTGTTGTTTACTCCACGCTTTTCAGCGATTCAATCATATCAATTTTTCTTAACCGGTAGAACATCATAAAGTTGACGAACATGGCAAACGCCAGGGTAATCAGGGCGCTCCAGCCGTAGCTCCGCGGGAACACGTTTCGTCCGAACATCATCAGATCGACCTCGACGGTCTGAATTACGCAATGATGTAAAAACGTTCCAATTCCCATGCCCGCGATAACGCCGAACAGTGTCAGCACCATGTTTTCCCGGTACACGTACGATGCCACCTCGCCGTCGAAGAAGCCGAGCACTTTCAGCGTTGCCAGCTCTCTCTGTCGTTCGGTGATGTTGATATTGTTCAGGTTGTACAGCACCACAAACGCCAGCAGGCCCGCCGATACGATCAGCACCACGATGACGATGTCGAGGGAACGAAGCATGTTGTCAATCTGATCAATCAGGTCGGATGTGAACGAGATTGCCGCTACACCGTCGTACGTCATGATTTTTTCTCCGAGTGCTGTCTCATAATTGCCCGATGTGTCCTGATATTTCATCAGAAGCTGGTTGTAGTCCGGCGCTCCGCCGAACAGCTCCTCGTAGAGATCCGGGGCCAGATACAGGTAATGGCGCACGTAGTTTTCGACGATGATCGAAATCTTTACGTCTACAATATCGTCGCCTTTTTTCAGCTGAACCGTGTCGCCTGCTTTTACGCCGAGCATCGTTGCTGTCTTTTCGCTGATGGCTGCGCCGCCGTCGGTCGGGAATTCGTAAACTTCTCCGCTTTTCCGGTCTCGGAAGGCATAGAAGTCATTGAAATTCGTCAGTTCTTTCGGCACTTCAAGCACTGCATCCACGGTCTTTTTGTCGGTCTGCAGTTCGATGTTCTGGCAGTACATTTCCAGCAGCTCATCGATGCCGCTGTAGTTTTCCAGATCGGTCTGCAATGCTTCTTTTTCGGATTCATCCACATCTGAATTCAGCACAGCATTCGCCTGATAGGTGAAGAGGCTGACGAACTGGTTTTTCGCAATCGCGGTGATGGAATCCTGAAGGCCGAAACCGACGAGGATCAGACCCATGCATCCGCCGATTCCGATAACGGTCATGAAGAATCGTTTTTTATACCGCACCAGATTCCGCACGGTTGATTTCTGCGTAAAGTTCAGATGTTTCCAGAGTACGCCGATGCGTTCCAGGAAAATCCGTTTGCCGTTTTTCGGTGCTTCCGGCCGCATCAGCTCTGCCGGACCTGCGGCGAGTTCTTTGTAGCATGCCGCGATCGTCGCCACGCCGGTGCAGGCTGCACTCGCCAGAATCGCAAGGCCTCCCTGCTCCCAGTTCAGCGGGGTCATGTAATACGGAAGTCCGGTATACAGCATGCCGTAGGCATTCATAATAACCCAGGGCAGGATTTTTTCTCCAACCACCACGCCCGCGAGAGCGCCGGATACGGTGGAGAGCATCGCGTATGCGAAATATTTAAAGGCGATCACGCCGTCGGAATAGCCGAGGGCTTTTAACGTTCCGATCTGCTGACGCTGTTCCTCGATCATTCGTGTCATCGTCGTCAGGCTGACGAGAGCAGCCACGAGGAAGAAGATAACCGGGAAGAATTTTCCGATATTCGAGATACGGCTGGCATCCTGACCGAAGCTCTCAGTTGACGTTACCTTATCCCGTCCCCAGACGTACCACGTTGGTTTTTTCAGGTCTGCGAGTGTTTTCTCACCGTCCGCAATTTCCTGCTTCGCATCTGCGATTTCTGGTTCGGCGTCGGCTTTTGCTTTTTCGTATTCGGCTTTGCCGTCCTCAAGTTCTTTTTCTTTATCGGCAATTTCCTGTTTCGCATCCGCAAGGGAGATTTTTCCGTCGGCGATTTCCTGTTTCGCGTCGGCAAGCTGGGTTTCACCGTCGGCAATCGTCTGCTTTGCTTCGGCGAGCTGACTTTCTCCATCGGCGATCGTCTGCTTTGCTTCTGCTAACTGGGTTTCGCCGTCGGCGATCGTCTGTTTCGCGTCGGCGAGCTGACTTTCTCCACTGGAAATTGTCTGCTTTGCAGCGACAAGCTGGGCCTCACCCGACTGAATCGTCTGTCGGTACGATGCAATCTGCTGTTCCCCATCAGCAAGCTGGGCTCTGGCAGCCGCAAGCTGAGTTTCTCCGTCTTTTAATTTACTGCGGTTCGTCTCAATCTGAGCTTCTCCGTCGGCAATCGCTGTTTTGGCGGATGCAAGCTGGGCTTCGCCATCCTCAATCTGTTTCTGATAAGCTTCTGCCTGTGCTTCTCCATCCTGAAGCTGGGCAAGAGCCTCTGTAATCTGAGCTTCGCCGCTTTCCAGTTCTTCTTTTGCAGAAGCAATCTGTGCCTCGCCTGCGGCGCATTCCTGCTCTTTTTCTGTTAATTGTGCATCTGCAGCGGCAAGCTGACTTTCTGCGTCGGTAATCTGAGCTTCTGCAGCCGCAAGCTGGGCTTCCGCATCAGCGCTTGCTGCTTCAAACGCTGCGATGTTTTGTTCCAGAAATGTTTTCTGCTCCTGCATCGTGAAAAGCTGCTGTGCTAACTCTGTCTGCTTTGCTTCCAGCGCAGTTTTCTGTTCCAACAGGGATACATATGCTTCATCTTCCTCTGTCAGTCCGTCAAGCTGAGCCTCAATCACCTCGATCTGACCAGTCACTTCTGTCTGCGCAGCCTCCACCACCGGAAGCTGCCTGGAAATCTGGGCTAACTGATCCTTGGCTGTCTCATACTGACTCTTCTGTTCTTCATACGCTGCCTTCTGCGCTTCATACTGTGTGCGTCCTGCAGCGGTTTCTGCTTTCTTGTTGTCCAGTTCCTCGCGTGCAGCGGAAAGCTGCTCCTTTGCAATATTCAATTCCGTTTCTTTTTGGGAAAGCTGCTCTTTTGCAGTATTCAGCTCCGTCTGCTTCCGAGTCAGTTCGGTTTTTGCCGCCGAAAGCTGCGTCATTTTTTCCTCTAACTCTTTTTTGCCGGATGCCAGTTCTGTTTCTTTCTCTGCAAGCTGTGCTTTTCCGTCGGAAAGTTCTTTCGCTTTTGCCTCAAGTGTGGTTTTTCCACTTGCAAGTTCATCGGCTTTCTGATTCAGCTCCGCTTTTCCGCTTTCCAGCTCTGCCGCCTTTGCTTCCAGCGTCGCTTTTCCGCTCGCAAGTTCCGCCTCTTTGTCTTTCAGCGTTGCCTTGCCGGATGCCAGCTCCTGCTCTTTATCGGCGATGGTTGCTTTCGCACTGAGAAGTTTCTGCTCTTTGTCTGCAATGGTCTGTTTTCCGTCAAGGAGTTCCTGTTCTTTCTCAGCAATCGTCTGCTTTCCGTCAAGAAGCTCCTGTTCTTTGTCCTTTAACGTCTGTTCGCCGTCGAGAAGTTCCTGCTCTTTGTCCGCAATCGTCACTTTCGCGTCGGCAAGCTGCTGTGCACCGTCATCCAGCTCTGTTTTTACGTCCGCTAATTTCTGCTCTGCATCAGCGACCTGCTGTTTTGCATCATCAATCTTTTCCTGTCCTTCGGTTTTGACTGCCGTATACCGCCGATCGCACGCCGCGTCCTCGAGTGCTTCGATCTTTGTCTGTACAGCCTTCACCGTCTCATCATACGCATCGCTGTAGCTCGCCTCTTCCTGCGCGCCGTCCGCCTGAACGTAAATCTCTGTATAGAGATCCGAGGTAAATGCTTCCGGAAGCAGCAGTGCAAAACTGTTGATGCTTCCGTTTCCAATCGAGCCCGTTCCGCGGTTCAGATCCATATAATAAGGGAGCGTCGCCGAACCAACAATCGTAAACGTATCCCCGGTCAGCGAATCTGAGAGCGGATCCTCCGTTCCGGAAGTGAACGTTACCTGATCCCCGATCTCACAGCCGGAACTTTTCAGAAACTGCGTATCAACAAGAATTTCATCCTCTTTCTCTGGCATCCGTCCCTTGACCACGCGCGGTTCATTCACACTGTCCGTCAGCGCGATCAGTTTCACAACCTGCTCGCTCTCACCGATGTCATGCAGCACTTCCACCGTCTTTCCACCGTAGACCGCTTTCACGCCGTCTGTCTTCGCGATATCCGCCAGATCATCGTCTGTCAGCCCCAGCGTTCCAAGGACTTTCAAATCCATATAATTTACTTCATCATAATACCGGTCCGCTGAGACTTTCATATCTCCTTCCGCCGACCGGATGCCCGAGAAAAACGCCGCGCCAAGAAGCACGATGAAAAAGACTGACAGAAACCGCCCCTTGTTCTTTGTGATTTCCCGGATAAAGTCTTTTCGAAATGCTCTCATCGTCCACCTACCATTCTATCTCTTCCACCGGCGTCGGGTTCTCATTTGTTTTCATGCCCGCCACTTTTCCGTTTCGAATTTTAATCACGCGGTCCGCCATCGGTGTCAGCGCCGAGTTGTGGGTGATGACAATGACCGTCATCCCCTTCTCCCGGCAGGTATCCTGCAGCAGCTTTAAGATCGCTTTTCCCGTCACATAATCGAGCGCGCCGGTCGGCTCATCGCAGAGCAGCAGTTTCGGATTTTTCGCCAGCGCACGCGCAATCGCCACACGCTGCTGCTCCCCGCCCGAAAGCTGCGCCGGGAAGTTATTCATCCGTTCTTCCAGTCCAACCTCCGCAAGTACCTCCGACGCATCCAGCGGATGCTTACAGATCTGCATCGCCAGCTCCACATTCTCGAGCGCCGTCAGGTTCTGCATCAGATTATAAAACTGAAAAACAAACCCAATATCCTCCCGCCGGTACTGGATCAGATTCTTGCCGCGGTACTTGCTGATCTCCGCTCCGTCCACCAGCACCTTCCCCGAAGTCGCCGTATCCATTCCACCGAGGATATTCAACACCGTCGTCTTCCCCGCACCGCTCGGTCCGACCACAATCACAAACTCACCCTTTTCCACATCAAAGCTGATCCCATCCGCAGCCTTGATCGTAACCTCACCCATTTGATAGGTCTTGGTTACATCCTGAAGACTCACATATCCCGCCATGCCGCCGTGTTCCTCCCATGTAAAAAATCGATATTTCCTATTTCTTTTATTGTATCAATCTACAGCCGCGGCGGCTAGTCCTAAGTGGGCGAATTTATTGTTTTTTTATAAATGGCATCCCCCCTTTATTTCAATACTGCCCTGATCATATATCTTATCCCAACCAGAATAATCACCACAGGCATCAGTGCATTGATCCATGCCCAGGTATTATTTAAAAATGCCGTAATGATAAATTCTCTGTACTTCACACAACTGACAATTACCAGCAGACCTCCGGCCGCAATCCATCCGAATAAAAATCTTTTGATCACTGTCCATACTGTCACCGTACCAAAATCCATGACGCTCTATAGCAGAATTACAGAGAAGGAAGGCGATCTTCTTCTGAAAGAGATGATACGAAATACACTTACTTATCTGCCAGGGAAATGGAAAGACTCTTAAACAAGTAATCTTCTATAAACTAAAACACAGCATCGACTGTTTCTTAACAATCGACGCTGTGTTTTTATTTTTAATTATTCATCCAATACCTTCACATTAAATTCCTGGAAGGTACCACGTCCATTCTCTGCAAACAGACCAATATATGTTCCCGTAAACGTCATGGTTTTCGTGCTCTCTGTACAGAGTCCTACCGTTAATCCTGTTCCTAGCATCTGGAAATTTTCTCCATCCAGACTATATGAAAATGTATAATAAGTTTTATCTGTTTCAAGCCTAAGCGTAATATTTTCTCCTCTTGGAATTTCCGCACTTGCTGTAACCACAAAAATGTCATGAATATGCTTTGCAAGACAGACTTTATACTTTTCCTGTTCCCTTGTCAGATATATTTCATAATGATAAGAATCATTATAAAATGCTGTCAATCCAGCTCTCATTCCTTGCACATCTTCTGCTGAAACTTTTACTACAGTTTCAGTATAAAACCCCTTTTGTCGAATTCCAATCCATGTAGGGCTCTTAGTTTCATTTAAAGTTACCTTTGTACCTTCCAGGCATAACATCTTCTCTTCCGGATACAATTTATAATTCTTCATTTCGGGATTTCTCAGAAAATTATATTGCAGTTTAAATTTACCATCCGAAAAATTATCATGGAAATTTCTATTTACCGGTTGCACTTCTCCACCCGGAAGCGGACCATCCATAACAGTTGAAATCAAACCATGATTTCCTACAACCGGCCAGCCAGCCTCTGTCCAAACGACAGGTGTAAGAAATGTTTCTCTTCCAAGATTATGAAGCAATACCCTCCTATTTTCATCTGAACAGGTTCTCACTGCCAGACACACCAACCACCAATTTCCATTGTGATCTTCCATTATGTCTGCATGGCCTGTACAATAAATCTCCTCTCGCATGTCTTCCTTGTGAGATAAAATCGGATTATGTGGACATGGTTCATAAGGACCATAAGGACTATCTGCTCTTTGCATTGTCTCCATATGTCCATATTCCGTGCCGCCTTCCGCCAACATAAGGTAATATTTTCCAAACCATTTATATAAATGCGGTCCTTCTGGATATCTTCCACCGCATCCACGGTTAATACACACACTCTCCGTCAATTTTTCTCCTGTAAAAGGATTTACCTCACATAAAAATATACCAGCCCCCTGTTCATCTGAAGTTGTAGATACAAAATATACTTTATCACCATCAAACAATAACGACGGATCTATTCCTCCCTGATCTACCCATGCCGGTTTTGACCATCCTGACTTCATATCTTTTGTATGTACGATGAAGTTTCCCTTTGATGTAACATTTGTTGTTATCATAAAAAATGTTCCGTCATGATAACGAATCGTTGGTGCAAAAATTCCCCCTGAAGGTCTGCTCTCTTCCAACGGAAGCTGTTCTTCATCCGTCAGACAATATCCTTCCAATTCCCAATTCACTAAATTTTTGCTGTGATAAACCGGCACTCCCGGAAAATACTCAAAAGATGAGTTCACAATATAATAATCTTCTCCAACTCTGCATATAGATGGATCCGGATTATAACCGGAAATAATAGGATTTCTGTATTGCATAATACACCTCTTTTTAACCTTTCAATAATTCAAATACTTTACATTCTTCCACTTCACTGCTATTTCCGATAAACACCTCAAATTTTCCCGGTTCACTTCCAAATGTATTGTCCGCTCTTAGGAAGCGAAGCATTTTTTCGTCCACTGTAAAGCACACTTCTTTTTCTTCTCCGGCATTTAATATTACTCTTTCAAAACCCTTCAGCTGTTTTACAGGGCGCACTACACTTCCTGCAATGTCATGAATATAAAGCTGCAAAGTTTCTGTACCTTCTCTGTCACCGGTATTTTTTACTTTTACAGATACCGTAACAGATTCACCCGGCTTCATAACCGTTTTACTTAGCTCTAAATCTGATATTTCAAATTGGGTATATGTAAGGCCATATCCAAAAGAATACAGTGGTTTATTCGGCATATCCAGATATTTCGAGACATAGCGATCCTTATCTTTTCCAGGATGATGTCTACGTCCGGTAGGAAACTCATCATAATGGACAGGAACCTGTGACACGCAATATGGAAAGCTCATTGGCAGCTTTCCTGCAGGCGAAACTGCACCTCTTAATACTTCCACAATAGCAGCTCCTCCCATAGTTCCGGGCATCCAGACTTCCAATATTGCCTTCGCTCTTTCTTCCAATATGCGAATATCTAATGGTCTTCCATTAAATAATACTACGGCAATTTCAGAATTCACCTCCGAAAGTGCCTCAAATAATTCCTGCTGAATCTTAGGAATTTCTATAATTCCTTTACTGGTAGCTTCGCCCGACTGCAGAAAATGTTCTCCTATAGCCAATACAACCACATCTGCTTCTTTAGCCGCCCGCAGTGCTTCTTCCTTCATTTTTTCACAATCTTCCTGTGAGAATTTTTCTTCTGTATAATTTGCAAACCCTTCTAATTTTACATCTTCGGAAAGAATTGGGCATCCCTGAGCATAAACAATTTCATAATCTGCAAGTTTCTCTTCCGCCGCATTTTTTATTGTTATTACATCCTCCGGATTTCCTGTAAAAGACCATCCTCCCAACATATATCTTCTGTCTATATACGGTCCAATCATTGCAATTTTCTTCTTTTTATCCAATGGCAGAATATTATCTTTATTCTTTAATAGAACAAAAGAATTTTCTGCTGTTTTTTGAGCCAATTCTCTGTGTGCTTCACTAAGTATGCAAGCTTTAGCCTTAATTTCATCAGCACCCTTATATGGATTTTCAAAAAGCCCAAGGTCATTTTTCAACTTCATAATACGCCACGCACATTCTTCAATTAGTTCCACACTAATACTTTTGTCTTTTAAAAGTGCAGGTATATTTTCCGGATAAGTACCTGACATCATATCAATGTCTACTCCTGCCTCAAGAGCCTTTTTTGTTGCATCTGCCCTGTCTTCTGCTGCCCCATGGTTTACACACTCCCCAATGGCACCAAAATCAGAAATCAATACACCATCAAACCCCATCTCTTCTCTGAGGATATCCCTCATAAGCCACTTATTTACACTTGCAGGAATTCCATTAATCGTATTAAAAGACGTCATCACTAACGCACTTCCCGCCTCCACAGCCTCTTTATATGCTGGAAGATAAAAATCACGAAAAGTCCTTTCTGATACTTCCACTGTATTATAGTCTCTTCCTGCTTCTGCACCGCCATACCCAGCAAAATGCTTTACGCAAGCCCCCAGTTTCTCCCCGCCACTGATGTCTGCACCTTGATATCCTTCCACCATTGCCCTTGCATATAATCCGTTCAAATATACATCTTCTCCAGTGGATTCCATTACCCTGCCCCATCTAGCATCCCTTACCAAGTCTACCATAGGTGAAAATGTTATATGAAGTCCATCTGCAGCGCCCTCTTTTGCCGCCATAGCCGCACATTCTTTCACAAGATCCGGCTGAAAAGTTGCTCCCTGAGCTAATGGAATTGGATATACTGTTTTATACCCATTAATAATATCCAACATAAATACAAGTGGAATATGGTGTGGATGAGCTTCCATATATTTTTTTTGAATCCTCTTTATCTTTTCCGCCCCCATAGTACCTAACACAGTTCCAGCAAGCTGAATATCTTTCTCTGTAATTCCCATTTCCTGCATAGGACCTGATATTACGGCCTCATCATCATACATAGCACCAACCGTCTGAAACAATTGACCAGCTTTTTCTTCTATTGTCATATCGTCAAATAGTTTTTTTAATTCTCCGATTTCCACTACTAACCCTCCTTCTCATCTGTAGTTTCTTTACAATAAATATAATGGCGTACTTCTGCATATTGTCCAAATCCAGACATACTTCTTTCATCCCCGTTCAGCACACGTCCAGAACTCCATTTTCCATTATCAAAAAAACCTTCCTCGCGACATATAATGGTAATACAGTCATGACTACTTTTTTTCGGCAAAAGTCTAATGTCAGTATTATATCCTACAGCCCAAAATTCACTTTCATTTTCTTCTATAATCATCCCTGCACACCCTGGCCTTTCATTTCCTTTTGGTCTGTAAGTCAGTTCCAAATCGCAGCCAGACAAAGAAACAATCGTACCTCTTTCATGCTCATTTCTACACATAAATGCATGTATATTTTCTGTTCCTTTAAATCGAAAATATAATTTTTGCATATTTTTCAAAATTTTATATGTTTCTTTGAGGTATTTTCCTGTTTCTATGCTTGTGAAGGCCAGTACATCTATTTGAAGTTGTTCAAGAAGCTCTTTATCCTGTTTTTGGCGTGTATCTTCCATAAGTCCTTCTATCCCAAAAGGCGAAAAACCAATTGCCCCATATTTCCCAAAAGCATAAAAAGCATTGCTAGCTGTTACCGGATCTCGCCTTGCCTCAGGTATAAACAATGGATTCCCTTCCGTTGCATATTCTTTACATACCCCTTCAAAATCAGAAAGGTATATATCCGGAGCAAAAACATCTATGCTTTTTGCAATATTTCTCCATATTTTTTTATTTCTCGCTATAGGTCCTCCTGATGGGTAATTTCCAGGTCTATCCGGAAACTGATTCAGCCAGGCATTCACATACATCGGAAGTTCATATGCCCTTTTTCCTGCTGCTGCTATGTATTCTACTGCCTGTGCATAATTCCATGCCATAAACATCTCTGCTGCATCCGACTGAAACACTTCACTCCATGTCCCTGATATACCATATATTTTTTCCAGTTCTTCTGGGATATTACTCCTAAATTGCTTCTCTGCTTCTTTTGAATAATCTCTATCTGATTTCAAAAAACCAATTTCATTTTCCACTTGTACCATGAGAACTGTCTGTGATTCTGCATCAATATCTTTCAATTTTTTCATAAAAACCGTAAATGCTCTTGCATCCGCTTTTACTGCATTTTTACAAAGAGGTGATATCGTCTGAGACAATTCTCCCCCTTTATATCTTGCTCTGAAAAATCTCCCGCTATCTCTTTTTACCCAACCTGGAACATAAGTACTTTCTCCATTTTTCCAAAGGCCAAACCACAGTAGTATCAACTTCATTTTTTCTCGTCTCGCCTGGAAAATCAGTTCTTCTAACAAAGAAAAATCATAAACTCCCTCTTCTTTTTCTATATTTTCCCATGCTACAGGAAGAAGAACTGTGTTTAGATTTAGTTCTTTTAATCTGGGCCATACTTGCTTTTCCATATACTGTAGATTACTGGAACTCGAGTTATGAAGCTCACCTCCAAGAATTAAAAAAGGTTCATCATTTACATAAAGTGTTCCAAAACCCTTTTCATCTTTTTTAATCTCTATAGTCTTTTTCATTGGCATTTCTGTAACATCATCCTTTCAAGCCTGACATTTTAATACCCTGTATAAAGTATTTCTGACAGGTTGCAAATACAAACAGTACCGGTGTCAAAGATACCAGTGCCATTGCCATCATCTGTCCAATCTGTACATTTCCCTGTGATCCCTTAAAGAACTGCAGACCCACTGCTATCGTGAATTTCTCAGATGAATTCAGATAGATCAATGGATTAAAGAAATCATTCCAGTTATATACCAGTGCCATTACCAGTACAGCCAGCATGACCGGTTTTACCGCTGGCAGCAATATCTTCGTAAATACCTGCCAGGAATTCGCCCCATCAATCTTAGCCGCTTCATCCAATTCCTTCGGAAGCGTTCTAAAGAACTGAATAAAAAGGAAAATGTTAAAAGCTCCCCCTCCCAGCCAACTTGGAATAATCAACGGCCAGAATGTATCAACCATTCCCAGTTTATAATACAGCAGATACTGTGGAATCAGAGTCACCTGGGAAGGCAACATCATGGTTCCAAGAAGAATCATGAATAAGACCGGTGATAATCTGGATTTAAATCTCGCAAAACCATACGCTACTACTGAGGAAGAAAATACAGTCCCTATCGTAGCCAAAAATGTTACGACTGCTGAGTTCTGGAAGAACATACCAAAATCTGCACCCTTCCATCCCTCGATGAAATTCTCCAGCGTCGGATTCGCTGGCAGCAATGACGGCGGCATTTTATAGATATCGGATGTTTCTTTAAAAGAAGTGGATATCATCCATATAAAAGGAAACAAACAAACAATAGCTGCCGCAATCAGAATCGTGTATGTGATAATTCTTCCTATAAGTTTTGCTTGTTTTTGTGATCTTGTTCGCATATATTTCTTCCTTTCATCAATCATCATAGAACACCCAGTACTTGGATGTTGAAATCACTACCAGTGTAATCACCATAATTACAACAAATAAGCTCCATGCCATCATGGATGCATATCCCATTTTTCCATAAAGGAATCCGTTGTTATACATATGTATCGCTGCTGTATAAGTACTGTTAAGCGGTCCTCCATTAGTCAAAATCAATGGCTGCTGGAATACCTGGAAAGCTGCAATGATCGTTACGATCAGATTGAAATAGATCGTCGGGGTACATAACGGCAGGGTAATGGAAAAGATCTGGCGTATCGCACCTGCGCCGTCGATCTGTGCACTTTCATAATAAGACTGTGGAATATCCTGAATTCCCGCCAGCATGATGATGATATTATTTCCTATCGTCCACAGGGACAGGATCACGATTGATATCATTGCAATATTTTTATCTCCCAGCCAGTTCACACCTTTTATTCCAAACAGTGATAACACGTAGTTGATAATTCCATAATCCTTCTGATATATCCATCCCCACAAGATTGTTACTGCCACACCAGAGGTGATGTATGGAATGTAAAATGCTGTCCGGAAAAATCCCAGTCCTTTTACTTTCTTGCTAAGCAGCAGTGCCACAAAAAAAGCAAGTATAATACTACTTGGTACAAACATCACCACGTATTTCAGGGTATTTATAAATGCTTTTATAAACAGTGGATCATCCGTAAATGCATACTTCAGGTTCTCTAATCCAATAAACTTCCCTACCCCGGTTAAATTCATATCTGTAAACATCAGATAAAAAGAATATACAATCGGGTATAATGTCAGCACAAAAAATCCAATCAGCCATGGTGCTGTATATAAGTAAAAATTTCTGGCCTCCCGCCGTTTCATGGCTGAATATACTTTTTTTCCTTTTGGTTTTTTCACTCTTCTTCGCCTCCGTAAATAGAATCTGCCAGTAGCTGAATGAACAAGAAGGTGCTGCATATCGTTCGCAACACCTTCTTGTGATTTAACATTTAGTTTCCATTTGCTTCATTAAATGCTTTTTCCAGTGCCGGATAGTATTCATTGATCGCCTCATCAGCACTCTTACCATCAATGGTTACTGCCTGCCAGATCTGGGTCCATACATCTCCAGGTGCTGCATATGCACCGCCCCAGATATTCAGTTTTGCATCAGAAAGCCCTTCTAGGTATGCGCTGTTATCAATCGGACCATATGTCAGTTCTTTATAGTAACCCTCTGCAACGCTCTTACAAGCTGTCATTCCTGCACGGCATGTTTCCTTTGCCATGTCTTCATTTTCATAAGATGCCTCTTTCAAGAATGTCCATGCAGCATCTTTATTTTCAGAATCCTTCAGCATGGCATATCCTGTTGCGTATAAAAGATTGTTTTTTCCACCGTCCGGAACTTTCGGCATGGATACAACATCCCAGTTAAAGTTTTCACCGATCTCTTCTGCAATCAGCTTTGTCTCAAATCCGCCTAATGTATACATTGCCGCATGGCCGGATACAAAAAGCTGTTCTTTCGGAAGACTCTTGGCTGCTGTATCATCAGGCATTGCACCGCTCTGGATCATATCTCCGAATAAATCCAGACCATCTCTGACTTCCTGTGAATCGATCTCACATGTTGATAAATCATCTGAGTATGCATTTCCGCCTTTACAGATGATAGACAGCGGCGGATCTATCCAGTGGTTAACAATACCGAATGTAGCATCTGCGCCTTCGCCTCCGGCAAATTTCTTCGCTGCTTCCGCCACATCATCCCATGTCCATTCTGCTGTCGGATACTCTACGCCAAACTCATCGAACATGTCTTTGTTATATGCCAGTACAAAACAGTTCTGGAGCAGAGGCATACCTTCCAGTTTTCCATCCGGGCGGTAATAAGGATCCATCATGCCCTCTGTAACTACAGAATCTAAATCCACCCCTTCTTTTTCCACATATGGATTTAAATCTTCATAATAATCGGTGTATAATCCGTAATAATCCGGTGACATCTGGATGACATCCGGACCTGTTCCTGCTGACAGGGCTGCAGTCATCTTCTGATCCCATACATGATCGGCTGTAGGAATGACAGAATGTTCCACTTCGATCTCAGGATGTGCTTTCTGAAATGCTTCAACAGCTGCTTCCCTTGATTTCTTCTCCTCATCTGCTCCCCATGACCAGATAACAAGTTTCTGTTTTTCTTTTCCTGCTTCTGTTTTTTCACTAGATTCTTTGGTTCCTCCACATGCTGCCAGACCTACGGTCATGATCCCTGCAAGTGTCAATGCGAGTACTTTTTTTAACTTCATTTTCCTTCCTCCTAGAGCGTGTTTGAAAAACATTTGATTTTGTTTATTTTAACCAAATTAGAATAG
>OJAL01000617.1_pt1 | contig 24557 bp, 17 predicted proteins | sample 1589301 | NCBI WGS metagenome assembly OJAL01 (sample SAMN03283261) | human gut metagenome | biome: human-associated habitat; material: feces | host: Homo sapiens | place: USA | collected 2013
ACAAGCCTCTACGGCCTGTCCCGCTGTATTTCTGCCTGGATTTTGAAAGTATTTTCCTTGTCTATAGCGGTGCAGCCTTTGAGCTGTCACCAAATCAGAATATGTTATTAGACTTAGTACCGAAGCATGTCGCAATCATAGATAAGTATTGATTCTGGTTTTTTAGCACTACAACGTGAACATAGGGAATCTGTTGTTTCCTGACTTAGCATCGGCAAAGGCTTTTTATGCGGGTAGTGGCACGACTTGGTGGCATAATTTCAGAACTGTTAGGCAGAAATTGCACTTAGTAACCTGTATCTATTAAGAATCCAAACTACCGATAGCGTTAAGCGCACCCGCCAAATCCTTTTGGGCTCGGCGGATTTTCCCGCGGTAATTCAGGATTGACATGAGTATTTCTTTGCAATCATCATCACTTAATATGGCAGCAATTTCGAGCTTGATACGAGCACGCGAAGTACCGACATAGAATATCAGAGCATTCCCTTGTTCAAAAGTAGTCTTATCAACATCAAGAAGAATCACGACATCGGCTTCAAGCCCTTTGAACTTTCGACATGTAGTAAACAAATATTTGTTGCGATACTTTCCGTTATTTACGGAATCGCTCAAGATACTCGTTGCTTCTGTTTTACATGTCAAAAGGACAATATCCCGATACCCGTCAGCTGCGAGATCATCAATTATTGAATCAATCCGTTCTCTTTCGTTCTGGGCTGAATCACAAAAGTGAATTTTGGCCGGAGTGCCTTTAACTGCCCCCTCAAACACTTTTGGTTTGCGCTCAGTAATCGGGCGCAAAGAAGTTACGGCAATATTTTCGGTGTTCCTGCAATTCCGATACAGCGTCAGTCGGCAATCCAAGTCACCTATAAATTTAGGCATCTCTCTTGCCTGAATCAATTGTAACCGATCATAAAAGACATAGAATGTTCCCCCCTGATCCGCGTCAACAATTATATCATGGATAAGTTGAATAATATCGGTTTCTTCTATTGCTTCGCTTCCAAAATCCTGCCCCTCATCAATAATAACATGTTTATACGGAAAGGAATCCGATATATAGTAATCTTCAAGTTTCGCTTTAAGTTCGTTATAGTTTGGCTTTACTGTATTGCAGATTTTGCAGGCGAATCCGGCAATAGTGTAGTAACTAACGAGATCTCTTGCGTAGTTTTCTTCTAAGTAATCTTTTAATTGAGCATTAAAGCATAGGAACAGCACCCGTTCCCCGGCAGCAGCGTGTCTGCGGGCTTTTTCAACCGCAATCATCGTTTTACCTGTTCCGGCAGCTCCGTTAATCGCAGCTGTCAGCTGTTCATCAAGAAAATCCAAAATCCCTGCTTGCTCATCCAAAAGACGATGAAATACAATTTTCTTCAAATCCGCTTCAAAAGATGCAGATGGAAACACATTGAATTGTGGGCAGAAAATTTCTCGAACCAAGCGTTTACATTCGATCTCGCTCAGCTTTGTTTCAACACGGCTCGGCAGTTGCAGGGTGTAAATTCTGTCAATAAACTCTTTAGGATCATCCAGCGCTTCTTTGGTCAATACAAGAGCTTTATCGCCCTCCGATGGCAAAGTCATACTTCTCAGGCGATCATTACTCACAGACGGAAACCACACGGCATGAAGAAACTTACATTTCTCCAAAATAAATGCCATGTTGCTGTCAGATATGTATCTCATCAGTTTGTATTTGTTTGCGCTTGCCTGATTAAACGGTCCGCCGTTATGCATCGGAATGCCGCTGCCATAAAGCCAGCAGCCATTTTCATACCTCACTTGACCTGCTTTGGCTTCTAAGCATATTACCCCCTTGGTACGATTAAGAATAACAAAATCAGTTTCGCTTTCGCGGAAAATGCCGTCTCTCGTATCTGTGATCCGGAAAGAGTGAAATACATAATAATCTTCCGGAAGAAGCGCTAATGCGTCGAATATTAGTCCTTCTTGGCTGGCCGGGTCAAAGCTCCGAGGTTTCTCGGGAATCATTATCGCCATATCATCGTCCCTTTAACATATCAAGTATTTTCCTGACAGTAACCGTATCGTCGGCGCAATAAATGCATCGGATATTACTGTTTTTTGCTGCTGCATAACAGTCCTCATTATCCGAAGTGAAGAGTGCGACTTGTGACTTTTTCCAAAAAAGGTCACATTTATACTGTTCTTCGTTTCCTCCTATTTGGAATATGCAGTCTCTATATGGCTTTTCCTTTTGTGAAAACAAATCGCTGCTGTTTTCCAACTCGGAAAGTAACACTCTTTCTTTCGTATCGATAGCCCAAGTCCTAAGGCCTTTCCATATTTCGGCATAGGCAGAGTCTCTTAAATCCGTCCCCTGATCTGTAATGATAACATGTACGCTGCTTTTCAGACTTGCATCAGTGGTGGCTGATGAAACACTATTATCCTTCCAAGATACTGCACCATATAATTGCCTGCTGTAGAACCCCATTTCACGATTCTCATAAGTGCCGACAATGGTTCCTCTGTCCAAGAAAATATTGAACTCTTCACAGCTTGTCTCTGGAATCAAGCAACACGAATAGCATGCAGACAGGTTAAGAGAATCTCGTCCCTGACCCATGCTGAGACTGCAAACAGGGTCATTGGAACAAGTCATTGCTTCTTCCGTTGCCTTTTTGAATATACCCGGGAATGTGTCAGCATAACCTTGCCGCACCAAACCTCCCATAGTGCCTTCCGAATCTCCGCTTGCTGTATAAATGAAGATTCCCGACATTTGCTTTCCTTCCGCAGCTTCGCTGCAATACAAACGCTCTTTCAATGAAGCGATACTGTACCCGCACTCGAAGCTCAGTTGTTTAATCAGAGCATGTGAAATCGTATGTAAAAGGAGAAATTTAGCAGTTATTTTTCGCGGCTTTGATTGCCCTATAAATGATTTTCGATAATTCTCATTCAGAACATCAACTCTGTGCTGAATTTCCGGGTTGTTCTTTTGCCATTCAGAAATTGCATTCTCATCAAATTCTATAAAAATGCCTTCACCACGGACCTCATAAGCAGGATACCAATTCGTATCTTGTTGCTTGACAGGAACAACGTACGCCGAAGAGTTGTCGCCTATATTAGCGTCAACAGGTTTAAGCCTTGAAAATCCAACAAGAGCCTGTACTTCCCGGACTTTGTGTATCAAAGAGATGCTTCTTATAAACGGAATTGCATAATTTGAAATCTCCGTTCCTTCGCGCAGAAAGTCACCGTAATCATCGGTTGACATTGACACTTCACCGCTGAGTGCTTCGTATTCTTCTGACCGATATTTTACACTTGTTGTAAGGTATTCATCTTCGCCAGTCGGAACAATCCATTTTCTTTCCAATATCGGCCGTACCTTTTCCTCCGCTATGCCTTTTTCTCTCGCGATATCCTTTGCGTAATTCTCTATTGTTCCTTGGATCAGTGTTGGCAATAATTCCTTTGGAATAGCATTATTACGCTTGTAACCAGCAATAACATTTTTGCAATTTGCAAAAGCCGCGCTATCCTCAATTTTCCTTGTAATCAGGCTTGAGTACGGCGGAATGACAAGTGAGCTGACTGTGATCGGAAAGTAAACGGAAGAACTGCCCCTTTGCAACACTTTCGGATATACTCCGCACATATCTTTTGTATGCTTCCACGGGTGTCTTCCTGTGCAGTGAAAATTGTATTTCCCCTCATATTTCTGATCCAGTTCTTGCAAGGCGTCTTTGTCAAACGCGCCCTTGAGTGTGGCTTTAGCGCCACAAGACTCACACGAAACAGTAAGTCCTTCAAGCCCTTCGGTGGAGGATGCACTGGTCTTAAATGTCAGGGCTGGATGTGCACAAATCGGTTTCGCTCCGCCGTACATGTTTTTACAGTGGACCCATTTTACCCACGGGAAGTCATCGATGTGCCCACATTCGCAGGCCGTGATGATACGCGTGACCACAAGATCTTGTCTGCACTTCGGACATTGCATGAACTTAACCATATCTGGATCACTATTGAGTCTTTTCTGAGTTGCTGACTTTTTGTAATCAGAAACCCAATCGCTGATTGGTTGAAATCGTCTGCATTTCGGGCAAAAATACCATTCCGGAAAACGGGCATACGAGATACCTTCGCGACAGTGAGGATCATCCTGCCCGCCGGGAAGGCCGAAATAATCAACGCGAAGCACTTTTTCAAGACGCTCATCATGTATTTGAACAACTTGCTCCTGCCAATATTCCGGAGCAGCAGTCATCAAAGTTTGGTTGGGAAAATCAATCATTGCTCCCACTCCGTATTGCAGAACCGCTTGTGATGCACGGACAGAATGAGTAATTCTGTTCAATGGGACTTTCTTAGCCGATTCCATATCCATTGATTATACCTCCTCCCATATCAGAACATTTCCTGCAACCGTTGAATCAACGTTCCGCATAGATGTCATTGTATCGAACGCAGGATCGTTACGGCTTGTATTAAAAGGTTTCATCAAGCGCCCTTCGCCGTCGTCAGGTTCTTTAATCAGGAATTTTTCTCCGTAATAAAAGTGTTCTTCATCAAAGTTCTCTGCAAGTTGTTCCCACTTTTCAAACACCGAATCAATCTCAAGCGCAATTCCCGAAGAATCATCAACCATTTCTGTGTTCATCCGTTTAGAAATATCCGATGCACGCTCAGTTATGTATTTCTTAAGCTCTGCAATCCGTGCCGCATAGTCTTTGCGGTTAAACTTAGCTGCGCCTTTTTCTGCGCTGAGTTCATCTTCAAGAACACGAACCATCGCAATCATTACGGCGTGAAGGGCACGATCTCTCGCAGGTTTTGAAAAAGGTGTTGCGCCTGTCGGCTCGACATGCTTATAAAATGATTCGTGATAAGGCTTGAATTGCTCATAATGCGAACGATCTCTGCTTTTTGAGCCGTCATACAACGCAAAGGCAACACCTGGGAACGAGCGCCCGACTCGGCTCGAAGCCTGAATGTACTCGCTGGTTAACTTTGGCTGCCCGACCAAAAGCATAACATTCAGCCGAGCAACATCTATACCCACTGAAATCATATTAGTAGCCAACAGCACATTTGATGGGTAACGCTTATTTTCAATGTTTTCTTTCGAATAGCAATGCTTTTCGAGTTTGTCCAGAGTTTCATTTAATTGGGTTGTATTTACCCGGCTTGTCAGTTCGTCTGCGCGGGCAATCATTCTGGCATCTTTTGCACTTCCAAGGCGGAACGCAGTCCTCTTAATAAAGTCTTTAACATCGTCGTCCACCAGAGTTGAACACTTACCTAAATCCTTCAAGCTGTTAAAATAAACCGTAAGCGTCCAGAACTTGTCCTTAATGTCATCAGAGAGATCCATTATATTGATTTCCTGCATCAGCGCAGCAATTGAGCGAACCTCCATCATGGCTTTGGTTTTTCCGGAGGGCATAAGGCCAACATATTTCCGACCATAGACACCATGATCGTAGTCGATGATTGACTCTCTCGCAAAGAACGAGTCTTCTGCATCCAGACCGGGGTGGGGGAACTGACTGACCTCGCGATTATACAGAGCCGAGCACTGTTCTTTGGCTCTGCGAATAGTTGCCGTAGATGCAACGATTTTGGGGCGGATGCCGTTTCGTGTGCATAATGCATCAATTGCCGCCTCATACAAACCAACCATTGTACCCAGCGGACCGGAAATCAGATGCAGCTCGTCCTGAATAACTAAATCAGGTGCTCGATTATCGGTCCCGGCGGCAAAGAATGCACCGATTTCCTTTTTCCACGGAATCATTGCAAACTTATCCACTGTGCCGAAAAGAAGCGTCGGTGGGCTGGCGTACAGTTCCTCATCAATAATCTGAATCGGAAGTTTCCCTTGTTGATTAAAGAAACAACTCTCCTGCGGGCAAAACAGCTCAAAATGCCGATTGTTTCTCATGCGGTAACCGAAAGTTCCAATCATTTTCGTTCCGTCTCGGTCTTTGACTAATTTGGTTCCGCACCAAGGGCATTTCAATACCTGAAATTTATTGTGCTGCTCCTTCGCGTATTGAAGGGTATCCGTTCGGGCATCGGTAAGTTCTTTCAAATGTTTTTTTGCATCTGCATTAGTATTAGGTATATGTTCCCGCCCGATCCACAATCCAATTGTTATTTCGGTATTTCCCAACGGATATTTGCCGTATTGGGGACGACGCGACACTGCATCACTGCGAATATATTCGCAGGCACATATCAGAGTAGATGCCCGTGTAAATTGCTGTGCAGCCAGTAGTCGCAAGGTATAGCGCATAATAACAGTTGTCCCATCTGAATCAGGAAGATGGGCAAGGCGTCTGAAGAATATAGTAAAAGCGGTCAATCCAAGATAGGCCTCTGTTTTTCCGCCGCCGGTGGGAAACCAAATCAAATCCACAATATCCCTATCGCGCGCCGAATCATTTGTAATTGATTCAATGCTCATCAGCAAAAACGCTATCTGAAACAGACGCCAAGCATATTTGTCCCCGGTTATTCCGGTAGGTTCAGTGTAATCCAAGAAATCAAGCAATTTGGTGAGGTTTTCATCTCCGGGATAACGATCAATATTTCCCGTTTCGGATTGCAGTTTTAGATGCACTCGCTGCATAAACATTGCCCTGTTTGCAAGAGAAAACGCAGCCCAGACAACCGAATCTTCGTCTAAAATCCGCAGTCCGGTTAACATTCTGTCTTTCGCTTTCAAACAACCGGAAATATTAATGCTGGCAGCAGATTGATGGTGCGCAGGTAGGTCTTTCTGCGTTTCGACCAGCGTATCTATCCAACGGCCATAGGCATCTACTACGCTCCTGAGTTCCGACAGTTTTTGAGATTTCTCTGTCTTGTCTAAATCCGACAAATGGCGCATGGAAAGAGCTTCCTCTTTAATCCCAAAACTCTTCGGAATAGTGAAATCCATTTGGGGCACTTCCACTTCCGGGAAAAAGTCATTGTATATTTCTCCGTTCCCGTCAGTATCGATATTCCAATTAACAGATGTGCCAAGTCCGGTTCCGTAAACACGCTTATTTCGGTATTGCAGTTCCAACGACCGTTCTTCAGAGTCTAATACATCGAAATCGACCAGCGCCGAATACTCACAAAACCTGAACCCATTCGCTTCGGACTCAACCTTAACCGTTGGCTGAAACAGGCAACGGGTTCCGTTGGATTTCTCCTCGTCATCGTTTACAAGCATGACCGTAACCGAATATAAGTGGTCATTAATTTTTCTTTTCAGCGCTGTGATTTTTGCGTTTGTCTCATCAAGGTGCTTATTATCATCCACATAATCGCCTGATAAAAAATCAATTACAACTTCTACATTATGCGGAACTCGTACATATCCCCCTTTTAATTGGTCGCAAAGTTTATACATTGCAGGAAAAATACCATACTCATCCCCGTCAAGAAAATCTCGCTCGTATAGATCATGAACTGTTTTTCTATTTAAGCCGGTACAAAGTTTCAGACACCTTTCTTCACTGTCATAAACCACGTATGAGGACAGTTGGGCCGGTACTGAGTACTGCTCCGAAGAATCCGGATAAAAAGGTATCCGACAATCGGGCATCCTTGCTTTCCTGTAAGTTGCAAATGCAACTTTACATTTCAGCACTTGCAGATCAGACGATGCAAGAAAAGTAAAGCCAAGAGAGGACGGCATATTCTGCGCGGCTAAGCTGATTTCTTCGTCCAGATTTTCTTCCTCTGCTGGGGTTACCGGATCTGTTTTTTCGGTTTCCTCCCCGCCAGCTTCTTCCTCTTCTTCCAAAAAATCCTCTGGCGGTTCGCTGGATTCCTCTACTCGTGAAGGGTCATTGTTGTCTGCGTTCAATTTGTTGTTTTTGGGGAAAAGTATCCCTATAGAGTAACGAACATCCGGGGAATTAGTTATCAGCTCATGCTCAGCGTCGGGAATTGATATTTCCGATCCCGGACCGAGCAATTCTTCCTTTACCCGAGCGATATACTCATCCCGAGCCGACAGAAACTCGTTGATGGAGCTCATATAGCGTATCCTCCTATTGGTCGATAGTAATGGGACGGTTTGTTGTGTTTATCGGAACCTCGTCGTTCACAAAAGTAATAGTTTCAATTTGTAGCGTAACAGCGGCATCTTTAATTCGATCGGCAATAGCCGCTGTCATTGTGCCTGTAAGATCACCATTCCCAGTAACTTCACCCAGAATTGCCTGACCGATTACCTTCAAGATTTGACGACGAAGCTTATATATTTGTCCGCCGGCATCAAAGCAGATTTCTGCACCGTCAAACAACTCATCGTTCCCTGCAATTGAAGCAATCTGCTGAATAGAATTGAGCTTTTGAGGGCGTACTGTATGAGATTCTTCATCCAACCATCCCCGAATCGTTATTTCCTGAACGCTTACTCCGTTTGAAATCATGTCATCAGCAATCTCTTTTGCACTGCGCCCGGTTCGTTTCATGTAGTCAATAAGCGTTTTTTTCCATTCGCGGGATTTATAATACGCATCCTCAATTTCGTGAGGAACAAGTTTGTTGTTAATCATATCCCGCAGAATTTCTTCAACTATATCCCTCGTTTTTGATGTGCTCCGTGTAAATACAATGACATCACCTTCTGAGAGATCCGATGCAACGACCTCCTTAACCGAATTATCAGCTTCATCCAAAACATAAGCCTTATAGTTCTTAGTAAAGAAGGCTATCTCATCCGAGTCAAATTTTGCTACTGCAACAATCTCCGCCATGTTTTTTCCGTCACCACCGGAAAAACTGTTACGGATTGCTTTAATCGGAGCCGAACTGATATAGTCCGTAATCTCTGTATCGATGATGTCTACTTCGTTCAGGTCATCTTCATCAATTCCTATCGAATCTTCTTCGTATTCATCATCGATCAGGATCGTGGACCGCTTGTTCAGCAAATGTTCGGCAGCTTTTGCATCCCGCGCCTGCTTCTTGTATCGATATTTTTCGCATTCGTAAAGCAACAAGTCAATTTCTTGTGAAGAACGACAGCGTAGAGCATCAAATCGTTTCCCCGAAATATTACCGACAACAATAACTGCGCCGTACAACTGCGTATTGTCGAATCGATTTGCTGTCATTATGCATATGTTAGTTTCGATGTTGAGGTTATGTAGGCGCAGAAACTTGTCTATCACAATACTAAAATAGGCTTTGGGTACAACAACTGCAATTTTACTCTGTTGAGCTTCAAGGGCCTTCAAAAATGCCGCTTCTTTCGGGGTGCTGTCGTGAAGTTCTAAATAGACATCTTCTAAAAGACTAATAACAGAAGCTGCCGAATCTTTCAGATAATCTGGGAAATTCTTTACTGTTTCTTCAAGTCGATGTAACCGTAGTTCAGGTTTCTCAACATTGTCTACAACCCCGCATTCAATCAGGTCTTCCAGCAAACCTATCGGAAAAACGGCAGTCATAAACAAATTCATCAACGAATAGGATTGCACGATGAAATCATCTTTTTGATCGGAACTGTACTCTGAGGATTTCACCAAATAAATTGCTTTTTTGAATTCCTTGTATTTTCCCCAATTTATAAACCCGGGAACAACAGTTGCGTTGACTTCCTTGTCGATAATTGCGCCTATTTGAGCATCCATTTGTTCCGTGTATGAATTGCGCGATATCGGAGGACAACTGTTTGACAGCAGGAAATCTTTCGTACAGGCAAACAGGCTTGCTTCTTCATAATTAGCAATCAAATTTGCGGAGACCTCGGAGTCAAGATGCATGCATAGATAAACATATTGAATAGATTGGCGGTCAATCAACTCAGGAAGCTCGGTTTCACCACGGCGGTAGGCATCTTCACCAAAGACAACAAGTCCGATATGCTTATTACCGCCTTTTCTAAGCAGCAGTTTTCTTGCAACAGAAACCTTTCCTGTAATCTTAATTACCGGTTCGTTTTTTGATGGATTAATACCGTATTGATACTCCTGTTCGCCTTCTGTGTAATAGGACACCGGCACCAAATCGGTCAGTTTAATATCCGTACCATTGAACCTGAATGATACACTCCCCACAAGCCTATTTGCCTCCTCACGAGACATCACAATTACCGTGGAGGTATCAACAGTTCGCGGGATTTCCGCCTCTTCCATACCCAAGACATACCTGAAAAAGTTATATCTCTCGCCGCTTTCACGGCGAAGTCCTCGATTGTCCATAGTTTTTGACGGTCCAAAGTACGGAACAATCTTTGTCCAACTTGACTCAGGCAAATATCTCTGCCCGCTTTTGTCGCTTTGCAGCACGATAAACTTTCCAGGGGTCGGCCGAGGATTCTCCTCAACAGAGTTTACGAAGCCCTTGAAAAACCATTTTGATGGTTTGCTTTTTCCTTTACTGCCGTCATAGCATAGTACCATGTTGTCTGCCTGAAGTGAGAAAATAATGTCATTAGCATTTGTTTCGTTGTACAATACATCAGATATTGCCGCGTATGCCAAAAGAATTGCATCAAAACAGATTGAGCCCGTATGCAACACAATTCCGACATTATGCCGCTTGTCCTCGATCGTAGAGGAAATAAAGCCGGAAAATGTCTTAATAAGCAGCTCTTTAGAAACAACATTACCGTCAATACAAACATCACAGTTTCTGATTATTTTGCTCATTGTGTTCTGAATCGAATCCATTTAGATGCACTCCCTTTCATTTGCTAAAGGATAGCAGATCTTCAAATTGATATGTGCCGTCTTCTTCATGATGCACACATCCGACTTGAACCAATTGTGATATGATTTGCGATGCCCGTGCTGCAGACATATTTAGATACGAAGCCAATTCCTTAACCCTGAAGCGATTGGATTTATAATGATATACAATATCAAAATAACGGTTCAAGGTTTCTGTTCGCAGATGGCAAGACATTTCTTTGTTTATTTGGCTACAAAGCAAAAACTCATTTCCATACATACTGAAAATGCGCTTTTCTATCTCGGAAAAAGAACTGTACATCATATCACAGCATTTTTGTATAAAGATGGCATACTCCTCAATCACAGGTATTGTAACTGAGTTGCCAAATTGCTTAAACTTCTGTACATTAGGGATTCCTTCTGGAAAGGAAAACTGATCAGCTCCGTTTTCGTCCACAAAGGCATATCCAATAAATCCTTGCAGCCGCCCCCATTCATTTGGCGTCATTGTTCGGATATATTTATCATTTATCGGAGAATATTTGCCCTTTACGCTTGTGCCGGCACAAGACGCACCGTTGATTGGGTCATATATGAGATTTCGCTCACGCCCGGAGCCGCCGGTTGCAAGAAGCGTATTGGCAATTGGATTTTTAATTTCAGGTGCGTTAACAATGCAATACCCAAAACCATACCCCTTATCATGCTGTGTAACTATGTGCTTTTCTAATGTCTCAAGATATCCTGACGAAAGGAAAAAACGCGGATCGACCTTTTCGTCCAGTACATCTTTGAGGTTTTCAAAAACGGGTGTTCTTGATCTTTTGCATGGAGCTTCTTTCGGCAAAATACTTATGTGTTGTCCGAAATAAGCTCGACTGAATGCAACAATATATACGCGAGGGCGATTCTGCGGAACACCGAAATCCCTGGAATTACGCAAAACAGCCGAGCGCTCATATTGTGGCTTCCCGTTTTTATCATGCGTCACCCCTACTATGTGATAATCGAGCTGCCGATCAAGAGTATCAATAATGGTTTTAAAAGTTGCCTGCTTGTCATGTGAAAGAAGATTTTGGACATTTTCCAAGAAAATTACTTTTGGCCGAGTCATCTTAATAATTTTTGCAATATCAAAAAAAATGGTGCCTTTTGTTTTGTCCTCAAATCCTTGTTGCAAACCGACGCTACTAAATGCCTGACACGGAAAACCCGCCATCAACACATCATAGCGGAGTGTCTGAAGATGCTTTTTGAATTCTTCACTTGTCACATCGTTTCGAGGATCTTCGTGAAATAAGTGCTCATATGTTTTGCAAGCCATTTCATCGATTTCAGCCGAGGCTATATTCCTATAGTCTCCAGCTAACTCAAATCCTCTTCGTATACCACCTATGCCTGCACACAGGTCGATTGTTTTCAAATTCATCTATCTCTCTCCTTGAGAGCAGCAACGATTAAATCCGCACAGGCTTTTACATCTTTCTTTATCTCATCGCCCCAAAAACGCAGAACTTTCCATCCTTCCGCCTCTAATGCAGCATTAACCTCTTTGTCTCTTTTCATATTTCTTTCTATCTTGGGAATCCAAAAATCGCGATGGCTTTTTATCTCATCTTGCTTCACTTCCCAGTTGTACCCATGCCAAAACTCGCTATCACAAAAAACCGCGACTTTCTTTCCCACAAAAACAATGTCTGGTTTCCCGAAAACGGTCTTCACATTTTTTCTATACCTAAGTCCTCGCGACCATAGTTCTTTCCGAAGAGCGACTTCAATTGCTGAGTCTTTATTCTTTACTCGACTCATATTATAGCTGATCTGTTCAGGTGTCTTTTTTGCCATCACAAGCACCTCAGAGTTTGGCAAAGAACTCTTCGTCAATATCGTAGTCCTTAACTTCTTTAACACCGATACCGAACTCGGCGAGCTTTGTGATAAACTCTTCTCCGTCAATCAAATCAATTTGTTGCTTTCCTGGAGCAGCCGCCTCCTCAACAGCTGCCTTTGAAAAAGATCCTGTAGTAATAAATACACCTTTTTCAATATTCGTTGTCAGAGATCCTCTAAAATCCCTGATATCTCCCGAACCGACAATACCCTGGTATCTTTTGCATTGGAAAGCTATATTGAAACTAAAAATTCCGTTAATTCTCAATTTTCCTGTACCGTCGATTCCACCATCGCCAGACTTCTTAGTAACCTCGACTTGTGTAAATCCGCACTCACGCAAAACTCTCTGTGTAAGACGTTCAAATGCATATGGATCCATATGTATCAGTACCTCGTACAGTTTTTTGCGCCAGGGGCGAACCTCTTCGGGCATGTCTTCTGGATCAGCGTCAGCAGGAATATCCTTTTTAGGTGCGTTTAACTTATGATACGCTTTGTTAATCGCTGCACCATCAACCTCGGCCACATCTGAAAACGATGGACTGATCGCCCATACGGCTCTGGCACTATTGGCTATAGCTCCAGATCTTTTCAATAGAGTTCTTGCCCAAGCTAAGCGATAGTTAATCTCGCTTAGGCTACTGCTGTTAAGATGGGGAACTTCCAGGACATCATCGGATAATCCTAAAATCTCTGCAGCTTTATTATTTATTTCATCATTCTTACCGGAACCGCCCAAGGCTTTGAGTGCAGCATATGTAACAGTAATTAATTCACTATAGTTAGGAACACTGTTTTTTCTCGCCATATCTATCCTCCAGTCATTTTAGCAAAGCAGCTGTACGAAAAAACGGACTCAATCCCTACATCAGAGTGTTGCCAGATATATTGTCTGGCACAATCTCCACGATATCTTCTATCCGGCAATCCAGCGCTGCGCAAATCTTCACGAGTATTTCCGTGGTGACATGTCCGTTCCGTCCCATCTTGGTGACAGATGCTGGGCTGATGCCCGCCTTTTCACACAGGTCCTTTTTCTTCATGTCCTTATCGATGAGCAGCTTCCAGAGTTTCTTATAACTCACAGACATAAAATATCTCCTCCGTACCGATATACAAAAATGCTCTGCCGCTTGGCAGAGCATTCGGTCTATTGCAGCCATACTGCCAAGGCCTATTCCAACACTTGACAGCGTTGTTTATAATGATAGCACATTTGGGCAGGAAAAGCAAGAAAATGATAAATCCGCACGGATTCCGACTCTATTCAATTTCTTTTCAAGTGCGAAAGAAACGGTTGAACCTCTGGGCAGTCAGAGCTACAATGCCAACACCTCATAACGAGGACAAACTGATTGGAGGTCAAATGATGAATTACGAAGCAAGCCCGTTTCAGGACTACGAATCGATCACCATTGATGAGCTGAAGGATCAAGCTAACAGTCTACTGAATCTGGTAACGGAAGAGCAGCGGCCGCTGCGCGTATGCATGAATAACGGCAAGGAGTTTCTGCTGTTCCCTCAGGATCTGCTCGCTCCCATCTGCGATTCTGACTTTCGCTTGATCCTGCTGTCGGCAATGCGATATGCGATGGGCAGGAATACTTGTATGCCCATGGTAGTCGCTGATTATATCAAACGTCACATTCAGCTTCTGGATGATAAGTTTCTCGTACTGGCTGCCGATGATATCAGTCGGCACCTTGAAGACTACGCAGATCATGAGCCGAATCCGAATCTTTGGCAAAGTCTTTTAGATGCACTTAAAACAGAGCAGGGAGCACGTGCCACTCGTAAGGCAAGAAAAATCAGACTGTGCCCAGCCTGCGGGAAGCCCTTGGAGGTCATGAGCGTTGCCGACAACAGGCATTCACCCGGTGGGTTCGATGTAATTGCCCACTGCCGTAACTGTCTTTCTGATTATGAATGGTTCTGTGATAAGGATGGCGGTGTCTCAGATATGAAGCAGTATTTCTTCGGGTAAGGCGAGTTTATGTTTTGGTAGGAGGCTTTGAGTATATTCTTTGTCTATAGCGGCTCAAACTTTGAACTGTACGCCAACTTCCGTAAAGCGATTAAAAGGAGCGCACCTGCTCGTATGAACAGGTGCGCTCCTCTAAAATGTTGCTTTTATTGAAGGACATCTAATTCAGCCTGAAATAGCAGGTATTTTTTCCTCTTCCTTCTTTTTTCAACTCACCGGCTGCGACCAGCTTGCGGAGGGCACCCTCAATGGAACTGTCACTGAGCGTCGGGCAAAGCTCCCGGATGTCCTGCTTATTGAACCGTCCGATTCTATTCTTGCTTGCTCTGCGAACCATTTCCAATGCGGGCAGCTTGGTTTCCACAAGCGCCACACGATCCTCAAAGTCCTTATAGGCCGCAAGGATTGTTCCAAGCAGATATTTGATAAAGGGTACTACATCCTCCGTGCCTTCGCGCCAGCCGGTTTGCGTCTGCGCAAGCGCATCATAGTACAGGTCCTTGTTTTTGGCGATTTTGGCTTCAAGTGAGATATACTTGCCGACATAAAAGCCGTTTCGGTACAAAAGCAGCGTCGTGAGCAAGCGGCTCATTCTTCCGTTGCCGTCATTGAAGGGGTGGATGCACAGAAAGTCATGGACAAAAACCGGAATCGCAATCAACGGCTCCAGTTTCATATTCCCGATTACGCGGTTGTATTCCTCACAGATTCTGTCCAGCGCTTCCGGCGTTTCATACGGAGCAAGCGGCGTGAACAGCGTTTCCACATGACCGTCCGGATAGGTGGCAGTGATATAATTCTGCACGCTTTTTGTGCGGCCTGCAAGCGGATTATTCATGTGGCTGTACAGGATTTTATGAAGCTGTAGGATATAGTTCTGCGTGATTGGAATCGCATCAAAGCTCTCGTGAATGATACTCAGCACATCGCGATATCCGGCAATTTCCTGCTCGGCACGGTTTCTCGGCGTGGTTTTCTCCTCGACAAGCTGCCGGATTCGGGTACTCGTAGTGACGATACCCTCGATGGCATTCGATGCCTCGGTGCTCTGTATCTTGGCAATTTCCACGAGCTTTTCGAGTTCCTCCGGACGCTGCTTCAAATACAGTTCCTGCTTGCCGGCTTCCTTGTATATAGCCGCAATCAGGCCAAGAACATCCGAGTCCCACTTCTGCTCCTTGATTGCGGAGTAATTGAAGGTTCTCATTCCCTTACCCCCCCTTTCACTTTCCCTTAAATAATAATATAAAATAAGGGAATAGTCAATGGGCTGTGCCATAAATCCCTTACTATTATGCCTGTATTAAGGGATTTATACTCAAGGAGCAAGAAAAGTACCTCTGCCTATCTTCCCGCCAATTCTTTGTCTATAGCGCCGCAGCTGCTGAGCTGCCACCCTTGCAGAAACCTCTTGCATAACCGCCTGCTTAGAGTTACAATGCAGACAATCTGAAATGCAAAACGCTTCCCGTCCGGCACCGGTGAATCTTCACCGGAAACCAGGCGGGAAGCGTTTTTGACCACATAGATTACCACAGACGGCGCTGGAACACCCGGAAACAGTGGAGATAAGAGCGTCAAAGAGTAAATAAAACAAATTAAAAAGCGCCGAAAACCGCTATAAACAAGCGGAAAAAGTATTCCTGATAAGTTTGGGACCAGGAGACCGTGCGTTCGAGCCGCACTACTCGGACCATAACTGGACACCAGTTTTGATACAATGCGTATCGAAGCGGGTGTCCAGTTTCTTTTTTCAAAAGCCCCTATTTGCAAGGGTTTTCATATACCTTTTAACGAAAGCAGGCTCTACGGTAACCGAAAAATGGTCGCCGTAGAGCTTTTTTACATTTTTGCCTATGTACTTTTTAATTATAGGTCTTGAGGGTGTGCATTGCCATAAAAGGAATAATTAAAAGGTGCAACGCTCAATATAGCAAAACGCAGCGATATTGTAGCCTCCATCACATATAATCTTTTACACTTTGACTATATATACACTTTGACTATATATTTTTGCGTTTGGTTACAAGATTTTTGCGTATAGAAAGAATTTATATAAATCAAGTAAAGTGATACTTGACAAAGGGGTAACCAATAAGTAAAATGTAAAAATATAGAATCTCCGGTGTATAACATTGCGTGAGCGCACCATCTTAAGCCGCCAGGCCGGTCCTGTCAGCCAGAAGCAGATTCGCCAGCGTGAACATGATATTAAATTTAGCCTGTTGCTTTTCGAGCCCTCGGTATCGCGTTTTAGGCACGTCTTAATATGTTTTTACCTATATAGGCCTGTCTATCTGCTCATCTTTTTGGATATTATTTAGAAATATACTGATAGAATAAAAACGAAGGGTGGAAATTAGGATGAATGAGACACACATTGATTTGCTGCTGAAAAATTGCAAAGCGTATGCGATGGATGAGAAAAACACCTGTTACACGACGATCGGAATCCACGGCGGTCGTATTGTTTATACAGGACAGGCCGATGAGAATTCAGCGCCTTGCGCGAAGACTGTCATAGATATGGCAGGAAGACCGGTGCTGCCAGCTTTTACAGATACGCATATGCATATGATTAATTCCGCATATTTGCAAACGATATTTCGGCTTTTTGGCGTCACATCCATCAAACGTGTGATTGAGATGGGAAAGGAATACCTAAAATCCGGTGAATTTTCCCGGGAAAGATGGGTCTTTGGGCGAGGCTGGAATCAGGAACTCTTTGAAGAGGGGAGAATGATTACCAGAGATGATCTTGATGAAATTTCAATCAGTGCTCCCATTTGTATCGTAAGAATATGCGGACATATCGCGGTGCTCAATTCAGCCGCCTTGGAGTTGCTGAGAGCCTCGGCGGAGGTAGAAGCCTACGCGCACAATATTGATTGGGATTCTGGTGTCCTGAGAGAGAGCGCGGTGAAGTATTGCTACAAAATTATGCCACCGATTCCCAAGCCGATTATGAAGAATTTGATCGATATGGCGCAGAGAGCTCTGTTGTCCCAGGGAATTACGGCGGTAGGGACGGATGATTTCATTTCCCTGCCGGGCAATAATCTGAAGGTAATCTATGAAAGCTATCAAGAAATGGCAAAAGAGGGAGAGCTGAAAGTACGGGTTAGCGAACAGTGCGGGTTCGTGGAAGTAAATGATTTGGAAGACTTTATTGCGTTTAATAGGAAAAACCGCATTGCATCTGATTTTTTAAGGATGAACGTAATAAAAATCATGCTGGATGGTTCTCTGGGCGGTCGAACCGCCTTGCTGAAAGAACCCTATGCGGATTGTCCGAAGGAAACGGGTACACAGACTCATTCCCGCGAAAAACTGAATAAGATGGTTAGAATTGCCCACGACAATGGGTATCAGGTTGCCGTACATGCAATCGGAGATAAGGCGGCGGATATCGTGGCGGATGCGTATATTGCGGCATTGAAGGAAAACCCGAGAAACGATCATCGCCACGGTATTGTTCATTTTCAGATAACAGATGATGATCTGCTGAAAAAAGTAAGAGACGCGAATATTATTGCGTATATTCAGCCGGTTTTTCTGTCTTCGGATCTGGATATGCTCACGGACCGTCTAGGCGAAGATCGTGCGCAGCATACATATATGTGGAAAACCATGCAGGACATGGGGATTCACACGGGCGGCGGCTCAGACGCACCGGTTGAGTCGTTTAACGTTTTGGAGAATATTTTCTGCGCAGTTACGAGACAGCGAATACATTCGGAGAATCATGAATGTCACTGTCCGCAGGAGTGCCTTGATATAAAAGATGCTGTGGCATTGTTTACGTCAAAGGCCGCGTATTTGACTTTTGAGGAAAACAAAAAAGGAACGATTGAAGTGGGTAAATATGCGGATCTGGTGGTACTCTCTGATGACATTTTTCAAATTGACGCGCAGAAGATCCAAGATGTCGCTGTACTGAAGACAATGGTAAATGGAGAGTTTGTTTTTTCAAAAGAATAATGTAGGCAGAAAAAAGGCAGCCACCGAGATGTCGGTTTGAAAAACCATGTGCGGCAAGATTCAAAATATGCTCGTGGCGGGGAGATGAGAAATGTAGTAGACAGATGTACGAAATTTGCGGTGTTGTGTGATGAGTCTTTTTGATTTCTAAAAAAGATATCAAAAAATCGGCGATACTGCGAGCGATCGCAAATGAAGTGTTCGGATTCAAAAAAACGGAGGAGAATTCAAAATGAAAAAGAAAGAAGCGGGAGAGAAGGTAACTGCAAAACAAGGACTACTCCTTTTGTTTGCGGCAGTGCTGGTAATCGTTGTTTGCAAAATTGTATTTAATGTAGATACGAAAACTACCTTGATGCTTTCCGGTGCAATCGGTGGAATCATTTGCATGATTTGGGGCTTCAAGTGGGAGGATATTGAGAGCAAATTTGCCGAGGGAATCAAATCGACGGCAATGCCCATTGTTTTGCTCATTGTAATTGGCCTGAAAGCCGCTCGTCGCGCTCCGCAGTTCAGCAAGCGCTGATTTCGGCCGATTTTACAACTTCAAAGCAATCAAAATCCCGGAAAACGAGAGCTTTCCGGGATTTTCTTATATCCGCAGCATTTGTTCTGTTTTCAAAAAATCTGATGGAATTTGACAAGGTTTGACGTGATTTTTACATGTTAACGATGGGCTAAATGCCGTTTTTGACCCCGAAACTGTTAACGGATGGGCTAATTTTCGAGGGCGCTCATGCGGTCATCCGGAGCAGGTCGCCTCTGCATAGAAAATGAATACTGCGCCCCGCTTTTCGGAAATAATGGCTTTGGCACGGTTTGAAACGGTTTGACCAAGCCGAATGAACTTTATCGTTTTTCTCCTCTCAAACGCCATTTGCAGAATGGAGGATCCCGCCGCAGTTTGCTATACTGATGCCACAAGGAGGACTGACACATGAAACGAAAATACTGCACGCTCTATCTCAGCGAGGACGAATACAGCTTAACCCTGGATGCGCTCATCCGTCTCAAGAACAAGCTTATCCGCCAGGGACGCTATGCCGACATTGTGGACGAGGTGATTTTGCTTCTGGTGGATGCAAAAATCAAACGGGTCCGTGCCTGAAAATTACATAAGTGTAGCCACACAGTTTTGAAAGGAAAGACTGTGTGGCTTTTTTCATACCCAAGCGCATTACATAGCCGTCCAATTTTCCGGGCGGCTAAATTTGCGAGGGAATTCCCATGCAGAAAATTTAGTGCGTTCCTTGTATTTTCCAGTTCCAACACTTCACAGCTTGAATTTATCCACAGAAATGTCGATAAACCCAATCGGTTCGTCTTGCAGGAACATGACCATGTAAATGGGGAGATAGGTCAGCTTTCCGTCAGTCTTTACGTTATCATTTGTGAGTACATAGGCTTCTTGAATCCCATATTCCGGAACCGCCATCACATTGTCCAGCGCCGAGTGTTTTTCGTAGTCCTTTCCGCTCTTCACTTCAATGGGAAGGACCCGCCCTGCTTGCTCGACAACAAAATCAAGCTCCCCCTTTTTCTTGCTGTTATAATAATACAGGGAGTATCCGTGGGCATGAAGTTCCTGAGCCACCACATTCTCATAGACGGCTCCTTTGTTGACATCTTTCTCTTTGGTGACGATTTTCAGCTTGCAGGCTTTTCCATATATGGTGGTGAGCAGTCCCACATCTGACAGGAACAGCTTGAACAGCGTGCTTTTTTCATTCAGCATGAGCGGCACCGTAGGTTCCGTTGTGTTGAACACACCCAATGCAACACCGGCTTTCCAAAGCCATGTGAAGCTGTCCTCAATCCGATCAAAGCGCAGGCCTTTCTTGACGTCCGCAATCATAAATCGCTTGTTCTTCTCATTCAGTTCGGCCGGGATGAGTTCATAAATGTGCGTGAGGAGCAGTTTGCGGTTTTCCGCTTCGTACTGCGTAAAATCCAGTTTATACTGTTCGATGATCGCTCTGTGTTCATCCATCACATCATCAATGCTCCCGGTTGTCCGGTATTTTTCCACCGCAGCAGGCATACCGCCGATAATCAGATAGAGATTGAACATCTCCATGATTTTCCCGTGAATGACTTCCTCTACGGGCGTTTTGGATGTAAACGCCTTCCGCAGCGTATCCAATACGGGCTGGCCAACATGGAAGATTTGCAGGAACTCTTCAAAGTCCAGCGGGTACATCGTGAGTGTCTGCAAATAGCCGACCGGTGCGGATTTCAGATTCACGATCTCCACACCCAACAGTGAGCCTGACAGAATGTACCGGAATCGCTTATCATCCACGAGAAACTTGATCTTCGTGACGATCTCCTTGTATTTCTGAATCTCATCAAAGAAAAAGACGGTCTTGCCGGGGACGATTTTCTGATCGCTGTACAGGGATAGCTTCAGGATCAGGTCATCGATGCTTGTTGCACCGGCCAGAATCTCGATGATTTCCGGCTGCCGTATGAGATTGAACTCGATATAGTCACACCCCGCCGCTTTAAGACACTCCCGAATAATAAACGTCTTTCCCGCCTGACGGACACCATAGATCAGCAAAGCCTTGTCGCTGCTCTCGATCCAGTGCATGATCTCTTTTTCAATTTTCCTTTTTAGCATCATCAGCACCTCCACGCCTATCCTGTACGTTTTCCAAGGTTATTATACCCAAGGCGTGACACTTTTTCAAGAGAGATGCAATTATAAATTGACGCTTTTTCTTTTCGAGTAGCATCACATAAAGGGAACCATGTAGCTGTCAAACAGTGAATGGTCTTTCTATACCCATCATTACATAGCCGTCCGATTTTCCGGGCGGCTAAATTTATGAAAAGGAGGAACCCCAAATGGCAAATTGCAAAGTGATCGCCGTCGCCAACCAAAAGGGCGGCGTCGGCAAGAGCACCAGTGTCTATTGCATCGGTGCGGGGCTGGCTATGGATGGCAGGAAGGTCCTGCTGGTGGATGTGGACCCGCAGGGAGATCTCACAAAGATGCTGGGCCAGCGCAGGCCCCACGACCTGCCCCACACCCTATCCGAGCAGATGAACGCCGTCGTGCAAAACCAGAGCGGGTCGGAGCATCCGGAAATTCTGCACCACCCGGAGGGCTTTGACTTCGTTCCCGCCAACCGTAGATTGTCGGCGGTAGAGGTGGGGCTGGTCAATGTTATGAGCCGGGAAACCGTGCTCAAGCGCTATCTGGAGGGCATCAAGGGAAGTTATGACTATGTGCTGCTGGACTGCCGCCCGTCGCTGGGGATGCTGGTCATCAATGCCCTGTCGGCTTCGGACTATGTGCTTATCCCCGTGCAGGCGGACTATCTGGCCGCAGAGGACATGACGGAGCTTGTGGGCACGGTACAGAGCATCCGCCAGCAGATCAATCCCAAGCTGAAAATCGGCGGCGTATTCCTGACGATGGCCAATGACACGAACTTCCGCAGAGACATCGTGGCCGGGGTCAAAGAGAATTTCGGCAAATACCTGCCTGTGCTGGAAGCTGTCATTCCGTCCACCGTGCGGCTGGCAGAGATCAGCACAGCGGACAAGAGCATTTTCCGGCATGAGCCGAACGGGCGTGCCGCCAGAGCCTACGGCACGCTGGTGAAGGAGGTGGAAGGCATTGGCGAAAAGCAACGCATCCGGCCTGCTGACATCGCTCGATAGCCTGTTCACCACGCAGGAGCAGCGGGACGCAGCCAAGCGGGATGTGGTGCTGGACCTTCCGTTGGACCAGATCGGCGACTTTCCGAACCACCCCTTCAAGGTGCGGCAGGACGATGCCATGATGGAAATGATGGAGAGCGTGCAGCTGCACGGCGTTCTGGTGCCGGGGCTTGTGCGCCAGCTGGCGGACGGCAGTTATCAGATGGTGTCGGGACACCGGCGCAAGCTGGCCAGCAGGCTGGCGGGGCTGGATACCCTCCCCTGCATCGTGCGGGACCTGACGGATGATGAAGCGATCATCGTCATGGTGGACAGCAACCTCCAGCGGGAAAAGGTCCTGCCGTCAGAAAAGGCGTTTGCGTATAGAATGAAGCTGGAAGCCATGCGGAGACAAGGGAAACGGACAGACTTAACTTCTACACCAGTGGTGGAGAAGTTAAAGGGAAAAGATGCCTTGTCGTCTGCGATCATCGGTAAAGCAGCAGGTGATAGTTATGAGCAAGTTCGTCGCTACATCCGTCTCACCTACCTGCTCCCGGAGATTCTGGCAATGGTGGATGACAGCAAAATTGCCTTCCGGCCCGCCGTAGAGCTATCCTACCTTGCCGAAAAGGAACAGCGCATCCTCTATGATGCAATGGGTCACGCAGACTGCACCCCATCGCTGGCGCAGGCCATCAAGATGAAGTCCTTCAGCCGGGAGGGCAAGCTGTCAGAGACGGTGATCCGCTCCATCATGGCGGAGGAAAAGCCCAATCAAAAGGAACAATTTCGGATACCCAAAGAGCGTATCAGCAAGTATTTCAAGCCGGGGACGCCCGCACGGACTATGGAGGATACGATCATCAAGGCACTGGACTATTACAGAAAGCGGCAAAGAGAGATCGAACGCTGAATCTTCCGCCCAGGGGAAAGTCTGCCCATTGGACGGGCCGTGTGCCGGAGCCGGTTTTGCCGCTCCCCCCTCTCCACACCTCACCCCCTTCCTACCGGCTGTACCGGCTGAAAAAAGAACATCTCACAAGTCAACACCGTACAGAAAGCAGCATCCTTTTTCGGATGGTGCTTTTTATTTTTACTCTCAGGAGGTCAAACAAATGAAAAAACTCTATCGCAGAAGCATTTCCGGGCTGTTGGCCCTGCTGATCTGCTTCACCGCCATTCTCGGCAGTGGCGTGACAGCTTTTGCCGCTGCACCCACCGGAGAAATAGCGGATTCGTACTCGGTGGCGTTCCCCAGAGATGGAGACGCCAATCTGGATTACAGCGGCACTTGGGGCCACGACGAGCTGCACTACATGAACGGCTGGACATCCGGCGAGGCAACATGGATGACCACGCTGCACACCATCGGCTCCTTCGACGGTCCGGCCTGCTACTGCATCGAACCGGGCGTTCCCCGCAACCTGTACCGTTCCTACGAAAGCTATGGGGAGGACTATTGGGATTCTTTCCCTGCCGAGTATAACCGCACCATTGATGGCCGAACTATGAAAACGCTCCTCGGCCGCATCATGCAGTACGGCTATCAGGGAAATCTCTCCCTCGACTGGCGCTCTCAGAACGAGGCCGACGCCGACAAGCTGGCCCACATGATGGCCACGCAGGTGCTGGTGTGGGAAACGGTGGTCGGGGAGCGGGATTCGGACTTCAATCACGTTGACCCCGGCAGCGCCGATGCCGTGAAATCCGTCTACCGCACCTCCCATCCGCTCTATAGCCGCTTCTCCGCCTACTATGACAGTATCGAAGCCAGTGTGAAAAACCATACCATCGTCCCCAGCTTTATGGACCGCAGCGAGGAAGCTGCACAGACGGTTGAACTGAGTTGGGACGGCAGCCGCTACACGGCCACCCTGACGGACACCAACGGCGTTCTGAGCGAATATGCCTTCTCTTCAGCCCAGTCGGATATATCCTTTGCAGTCGATGGGAACGACCTGACCATCTCCGCCGAAACAGCCCCCGCAGACGGCGTGACCATTACTGCCGTCAGAAACAACACCCGGCAGGGCGTGGTGGTCTGGAGCGACGGCCACTATGGCCCTGACGGCACCATGCAGGATGTCGTCACCTTCCGGGATACCGTCAGCGACCCCATGTATGCCTATCTGCACCTGAGAGTCGGCTATGGCAGCATCAAGATCGTCAAAACCAGTGAGGACGGCGAGGTGTCCGGTATTTCCTTCACCGTTTCCGGCAACGGCACGGAGCAGGCCGTGACGACCAACGCAGACGGCGAAATGCAGCTCGATGATCTCCACCCCGGCGTCTACACCGTGACGGAGCAGAGCAGCGACCGGTATGAACCCCAAGAGGTGCGCCAAGTGACTGTGATCTCCGGTCAAATTGCCACCGTG
>OJAL01000627.1_pt1 | contig 24415 bp, 20 predicted proteins | sample 1589301 | NCBI WGS metagenome assembly OJAL01 (sample SAMN03283261) | human gut metagenome | biome: human-associated habitat; material: feces | host: Homo sapiens | place: USA | collected 2013
TATTGTATAGTTGTACAAAATAAAGGATAGAAATTAAGCAAGGGCGCTTACCAACAGGATAAGTTTCCCTTGCTTTTCTTTTTATTATTTAAAGTTTATCAATGAAAAAGATAAACAAAATCTGGCCCAGAGAAGTTAAATAACTAATAACATCATGAGGAGGAAGCAGATATGAGATTAAAAGACACAGGATTAACAAGTCAGGATATTAAAGATAAAGTAAACAAATATATGATCGAGACATACGAACGTTTTGATTTCCTTGCGGAGAGAGCAAAAGATATGTATATGTACGATGAAAATGGTGAGGAATATCTTGATTTCTATGCAGGAATCGCAGTAAATAACGCAGGAAGCTGTAATGAAAAGGTTGTAGCAGCAGTTAAAGATCAGGTTGGCGACATCATGCATACATTCAACTATCCATACACAATTCCTCAGGCACTGCTTGCTGAAAAAGTATGTGAAACAATTGGAATGGATAAGATCTTCTATCAGAACTCTGGTACAGAGGCAAATGAAGCAATGATCAAGATGGCTCGTAAATACGGAATCGAAAAATACGGACCAAACCATTATCATATCGTAACAGCGAAGATGGGATTCCATGGAAGAACATTCGGAGCAATGTCAGCAACAGGACAGCCGGGAAATGGATGTCAGGTCGGATTTGGACCAATGACTTATGGATTCTCATACGCACCATATAATAATCTTCAGGCATTTAAAGATGCATGTACAGAAAATACGATCGCGATCATGATCGAGCCAGTACAGGGTGAAGGTGGTGTTCATCCAGCAACACAGGAATTCATGAAAGGATTAAGAGAATTTTGTGATGAAAATGATATGTTACTCTTGATCGATGAAGTTCAGACAGGATGGTGTCGAACAGGTGCAGTGATGTCTTATATGAACTATGGAATCAAACCAGACATCGTATCCATGGCAAAAGGCTTAGGTGGAGGAATGCCGATCGGAGCAATCTGTGCAACAGCAGAAGTTGCTAAAGCATTTACACCTGGATCTCATGGAACAACATTTGGTGGACATCCAGTCAGCTGTGCAGCAGCATTAGCAGAAGTTAATGAACTGATCGATCGCGACTTGGCTGGAAATGCAAAGAAAGTTGGAGATTACTTTGCTGAGAAATTAAAAGGACTTCCTCATGTAAAAGAGGTCAGACACCAGGGATTATTAACAGGTATCGAATTTGATGACACATTAAACGCAGTTGATATTAAACATGCATGTTTTGATCGAAAACTGTTAGTAACAGCCATCGGAAGCAGTGTGATCCGTACAATCCCACCATTGATCGTAACAGAAGAAGAATGTGATAAAGCATTTGCGATCATGAAGGAGGCTGTAGAATCCTTAGCATAAAATAATATCTTTGAAAAAAGATCAAAATATCATGGAGGAATGTAAATGAAACATTTTATCGTAAATATCGGATGTGAATACGGAAGCGGTGGTCCGGACATTGGAAAGATGGTTGCCGAATCACTTGGAATTCCATTTTACGACAGAGATTTAGTAGATCAGGTCGTAGAGAAACTTGGAGTTGACAGGGATCTGGTAGAAAAAGCCGATTCCGGAGAAGAAAATGTCAAATATGAATTTGACACAACCTTTGGACCAAGATATGCGAATCTTACAAACCGTGTTATTTACACACAGTTTGAGGTTATTCATAAACTGGCGGCAAAATCATCTTGTGTCATTATCGGAAGATGTAGTAACTATATATTAAAAGACAGGGATGACTGCTTAAATATCTTTGTATATGCACCAGAAAAATATAAAGTGAAACATATCATGGAACAAAAAGGTGTATCACAAAAAGAGGCACAAAAACTTGTAAAATATAATGATGGGATGCTGAAGTCAAGATATGAATATATGACAAGCTCTGATATGAGAGATTGTCGTACCAGACATATGATGATCGATTCTAGTATTCTTGGACTTGAAAAAACAGCAAAATATATCATGCAGTTGATTGATCTGCGATTTGAAAATTAAAATAAAATACATTTACATTCTAACAAAGGCGTTAAGAGATAAGGATCTTTTAGCGCCTTTTTTCTTTCGAAACTTTAAACAGAATGTGAAGCAAGAAAGGAATGATATATAATGGAAAAGAAAAAATCAGAATTTGACAAAGTATTTAGTGCATGGGACATTCTTGTCATTGCATTTGGCGCTATGATCGGTTGGGGATGGGTTGTTTCAACCGGAGACTGGATCGGTCGAGGTGGAGTTTTAGGAGCTGTCATCGGTTTTGCAATCGGTGGTATCATGGTATTCTTTGTAGGACTTACTTATGCAGAACTTACTGCAGCAATGCCACAGTGTGGAGGAGAACATGTATTTAGTTACAAGGCAATGGGACCGGTTGGTTCATTTATCTGTACGTGGGCGATCATTTTAGGATATGTCAGTGTTGTATGTTTTGAAGCATGTGCACTTCCTACAATTATCACTTATATTTATCCTGGATTCTTAAAAGGATATCTGTATACTGTTGCAGGATTTGATATTTATGCATCATGGCTTGCAGTTGCGATGATCGTAGCATTCTTTATCACATTTATCAATATCAAAGGTGCGAAGACAGCTGCAACTTTACAGACAGTTTTAACAGTGATCATCGGTGGAGTTGGAATCCTTCTGATCGTAGCATCTGTAGTCAGTGGAGATGCCAGCAATTTAACACCACAATTATTTGCAGGAGATAGTGCGTCAACTACTATGAAAGCGATCATGAGTGTTGCGGTTATGACACCATTCTTCTTTATTGGATTTGATGTTATCCCACAGGCAGCAGAAGAGATCAATGTGCCGCTTAAAAAAATCGGTATGATCATGATCTTATCTATCGTACTAGCAGTTGCATTTTATGCGCTGATCATCTTAGGTGTTGGTTATGTTATGAGTCCATCTGATATTTCATCTTCACAGGCAGGATCAGGACTTGTTACAGCTGATGCAATGGCAAAAGCATTCCACAGCAGTATCATGTCAAAAGTATTGATCGTCGGTGGTATGTGTGGAATCGTTACAAGTTGGAACTCCTTTTTAATTGGTGGTAGCCGTGCAATGTATTCCATGGCTGAATCTTATATGATTCCAAGAACTTTCCGTAAATTACATAAAACACACAAAACACCAGTGAATGCATTATACTTGATCGGTGGATTATCCATATTAGCTCCATTATTTGGACGTAAAATGTTAGTATGGATCGTCGATGCAGGTAACTTTGGATGCTGTCTTGCATACTGTATGGTTTCCTTATCTTTCATCATCTTAAGAAAGAAAGCACCAGAAATGGCACGTCCATACAAAGTAAAACATTATAAGATTGTTGGTGTATTGGCAGTCTTAATGTCAGGATTTATGGTCGCGATGTATATTATCCCAGGATCAGGGTCAAACCTTGTACCACAAGAATGGGCAATGGCTGGTGGATGGGCTGTTCTTGGAATTATCTTCTTCATTGTATGTAAATTAAAATACAAAGAAAAATTTGGATCTCACATCGATGTTGCCGTTGATGAAGAAGAAACAGTGGAAGAAGATCATACTTTCGAAGAAGCACTTGGAGCTGTCAATGCTACCGGAAATGTAGTAGAAGTACAGCCAGCAATTAACTTTAACTACTTCCTTCCAGTCAATATTGCATTTGGAAGCGGTAAAGTCTTAGAAACAGGAGAGCTTACAAAACCATATGGTAAGAAAGCACTGATCGTAACTGGAAGAAGCAGTGCAAAGAAATCCGGTTTATATGATAAAGTAGCAAACAGTCTGTCTAAAGCAGGAATTGACCATGTACTATTTGATAAAGTTGCACAGAATCCATTAACAACAACGGCGATGGAAGGTGCTGATTTTGCTAAGGCAAATGGATGTGATGTCGTTGTAGCGATCGGTGGCGGAAGCATCATGGACTGTGCAAAAGCAATCGCATTCTTAAGTATCAATGACGGAGATATCAACGATTACATTTATAACAGATTACAAAGTGATAAAGCATTACCATTGATTTTAATTCCTACAACATGTGGAACAGGATCCGAAGGAAATGGATTTGCAGTTCTTACAAATCCGGAAAATGGAGATAAGAAATCTTTACGTTGTAATGCAATTGTTGCAAAAGTATCCATTGTCGATCCAGAATGCATGATGACAATGCCAAAACATATACTTGCATCTGTTGGATTTGACGCATTATGCCACTGCATGGAAGCATACACATCAAAGATCGCACAGCCATTTACAGATGCCCTAAGTTTATATGCGATGGAACTGATCGCAGGAAACCTTGTCAAAGTATATAAAGGTGAAGGCGGCAAAGAAGCATGGGAGAAGATCACACTGGCATCAACGATCGGTGGAATGGTCATCAATACAGCAGGTGTCACTCTGGCACATGGAATGGAACATCCAGCCAGCGGACTAAAAGATATCGTCCACGGACAAGGACTTGCAGCATTAACACCAGTAATTGTAGAAGCATCCCATAAAGGAAACCATTTCAAATTTGCTAAGATCGCAAGAATCTTTGGCGGGGTTACCGCAGAAGATCTTGCTGGTAAATTAAGAAGTTTGTTAAAGGATATCGACCTTGCATGCACATTATCTGACCTTGGATTATCTGAAGAAGATATTCCTTGGATGGCAGAGAACTGTATGAAAGTATCTGCGGCAAGTGTTAAGAATAATCCGGTAGTATTTACACAGGAAGAAATTGCTGAGATATACAGGAAAGCAATGTAGGATAGTAGATTTTTGTGAATAATATGATTTATTATAAAATATAATATATATCAAAAAATGCTCCGTTTTATTGACTTTACACCAAATTTACACCAATTTTTTAAAAGTTAAAATACGTAATGAAGACAAGAGAAAATTTACACAATTCACAGGAGTTTTAATACTAAGAATTCCAACCACAGGTTCGCCTGTGGTTTTTTCTTATATGTGATTTTTTTCTTTGTCAAATCTCTCTAATCATTTAATGTGAAGAAGAAAGTCATTATTAGGATGTGTTTTATATAAAATAAAGGCATATCATGTAATGGCTTTTTTATATTGACAGAATGACTATAAGTGATATAATGACAATATAGTGACAAGTCAGTATAGGAGGGATATTATGGCAAGTAAATCAATACAAGGAAGTCAAGAATTAGCAAAAAAAATTAGATCAAGAAGAAATGAACTGGGATTTACAATTGAAGAAGCAGCAAAAAGGGCAGGGGTCGGAACAAAAACATGGTGTCGATATGAAGCAGGAGAATCAATTCGAGAGGATAAATATCGAGGAGTCTGTAAAGCATTAAATTGGAATTATATGCAAGAAGAATCTGATGAAGAACAGTTTAATATTACAGAATGTCGAAAATATGAAATGTGGTCGGATTATATTGAAGAAAATTATGGAGAAATTGCAGCTGCATCTTTAGCAATAGGAAGTGATTTAGTATTCGATTATGTAAAACAAGATTTGGAAGCACTTTCAAAAATGCCGAGATATTCTCATATAGGACAGATAGAAGTTTCATTTTTAGAATGTATATTACCACAACAATTTTATGTTCGATATGATTATGAATTTTTATATGCATTATATATCACAATTTATAAATTACGCCAACAAGCTAAGATGAATTTAGAAATAGTTACACATAGTGTTTTAGAAGAATTAGCAATTTATTTGATGGTGCAAGAATCAGAAATATTGATGGATATTAGTGATTTACAATTGGATGGTAATTGGCAGGATTGGGTTTTTGATTTATTTGGAGATATGGATATAGTAACATGCTTGTATTCAAATATATATTTAACAGAAGATAATATTTATCATTTTGATCATTGGATGGACAATCAATTTTGGCAATAAAAGAAGAGAGGACAATATAAATAAAAAACAAGGAATCACAATTTTTTAGGAGAACAAAAAGATGAGTAAAAGAGGTAATATAAAAACAAGCAGAAAACAAATAATAGAATATTGGGAAACCTGTCAAGATGAATGCGAATTAAGTGTTGATTGGGCTGAAGCAGAAGAAAGATGTTGGAGATGTGGGTGTGAAACAAATAGAAAATTGGATCGATGCCATATTATACCACATGCATTAGGTGGAAAAGATGAGCCAGCTAATTTTGTGTTATTATGTAAAAGATGTCATGCAGAAGGTCCAAATGTCTCTGATCCAGAGATTATGTGGGATTGGATAAAATCATATGGAGTAGCTTTTTATGATACATTTTGGATTCATATGGGATTAAAAGAATATTATTTTATTTATCGAAGAACAGTGAGAGAAGAAATTGAGGAAATAGTAAAAAAATCCAACCGTAGCTATAGTGAAGAAGAACAAGATAGATTTCTTAAAAATATACCAGAAGAACTGAACAAAAGAGTAAGTATTCATTTTGGGCAACATTATCTTAATGTTGCAACTGTGGCAGGAGCGTTAAGAATGATAATAAAAGATTTAGCAAACGAATTAGGTGTAAATTTAGATGAATTAGAGCAAAAAGAAAAATTGCCGATATCATGGTGGCTAAAATACTAATTCTATTGTTTGGAGATATGGATATAGTTATATTTTGTATTCAAATATATATTTAACACTGTATTTTTCGAAGTATAACTGCTTCCCGGCACTTAGCAGATCACCACCATTAAAATTTATTTTGATTTTTCTACTGCTATTAAGTGATAAGGTGTTTACAATATTCATAAAGAGCTCCTTTGTGTGTATCTGTTAAGTTTTGGACATCTTAATTTTACCACAAATGGATGCTCTTTTTTTATTCACTTGATAGATGAAAGTAAAAAATCAGTAAAAATATAGCAACTATGCGACTTTTAATCGCTAACACGACGAAGTCGTGAATAGAATAAAAAAGAAATTTATTAAAGGAAAGGGGTAACAAATGAACATGAATAAATACGTCAAAACATTGATAAAAAAATACAAAAATCCATCAATTATCGGTGAGAAAAGTATAGAAGAAGTGATTGCTTATCTGAAACAAAAATTTGTCATAAAAGATATCACACAAAAAATTTCAGATATAGAAATAAAAAGATTTAAATTCAACATCGTGCATTCACTCGATGGAGAGAATATTTCACCAGAAAATATAAAATTTCATGCATATCGTGTAGAAGATTCAACAGCAAGCAAGGAATATTATCAAGAAATGGATGATGAAGAGAAAATATACGTTTATATAGATGAAACTTCAGGATATATTGAATCAAATTGTAGTGGACTTTTTACAGAGTTAGCACTTTATAAAGGAATTTCACAATATGATTATGATAACAATACAGATAAGCTGATAGAATATTTAACACATTGTAAAGATTGGGAGGAAATCCAATGAATGATCAGTTTATACAGGGCATTATATTTGACTGGAACAAAATAGATAACGACAGTTACCTAAAACAGATAGAAGCATTAAAAGATGTTGAAAGACTAGAATTTAAAAATCCAATCAACTTTTTCGTTGGAGAAAACGGAAGTGGAAAATCTACACTATTAGAAGCAATTGCCATAGCCCATGGATTCAATCCAGAAGGCGGAACAAAGAATTATATGTTTTCGACACATGATACACATTCCGAATTATGTAATGCAATTAAAATTGTGAAAGGATATCGAAAAGAAAAGTGGGGATATTTTCTTAGAGCAGAAAGTTTCTATAATGTTGCAACGAAGGAAGAAGAATATGGTGGAATAGATTCAGCCAGATATCATGAGAGATCACACGGAGAAGGTTTCTTGGCATTAGCACAAAATAATCTACAGCCCAATGGATTATATCTTTTTGATGAACCAGAAGCAGCATTATCACCACAAAGACAATTAACATTATTAATGGAGATATATAAATGTGCAAAAAAAGGAGCACAGTTTTTTATTGTTACACATTCACCGATTTTACTAGGAATCCCAGGCGCTGATATATATTGTTTTGATGATGGAAAGATTCATTTGTGCGAATATGAAGAGACGGAAAGTTATCAGATTACGGAGATGTTTATAAATAATCGGGAAGTATTATTGGATAGACTTCTAAAAGAATAGATGTAGAAATTCATAATTCATGCTATACTTAAAAATAACAGATCAAATAAAAGAGGTGAGATAAAATCATGGAAAATGAAACATATATGAAACGATTAAAAGACAGACTGCAAATAGAATTTAAAAAACAGGATCGAAGCGGAGTATATGGTTTTACACAGCGGAGTATAGCGTATAATTCCAATCGAATTGAAGGAAGTAGCTTAACAGAGAAACAGACAGCAAGTATGTTTGAAACAGGAACTCTATATGCGGATGATCCAGACATGATTTTTCGAACAAAAGATATAGAAGAAATGAATGGGCATTTTAAAATGTTTAATTATGTAATGAAATGTATGAAAGATCCTTTGTCAGAAGATATCGTAAAAAATATGCACAAGAATTTAAAGGAAGGGGTTTTTGAAGATCGAGCAAATGGATACGTAATTGGTGAGTGGAAAAAGCGTGCAAACAGAGTCAATGATATCCAGACAGCATTGCCACAAGAAGTTCCAGAAAAGATTCATCAGTTATTAGAAAAGTATCATAACGCAGAGAAAATTACATTATACGATATTGCTAAATTTCATGCACAGTTTGAGAATATTCACCCATTTCAGGATGGAAATGGGAGAGTCGGGCGTATGATCATTCTAAAACAATGTCTGGATCATAATATTGTTCCAGTGATCATCCGTGATATTCATAAAGCAGAATATAATCGATATCTTAATAAAGCACAGCACGAACAAGACTATAAAGGATTAGAAGCTTATTTTGAAAAAGAACAGAAATATTATCAGGAAAGCACAATCCCAATGATATTTGATTTTGATGAATTGTAGAATAAGGATGTAATTAATAGAGAGTGGACAAGAAAGGAGGTTGGGGTTTATGGCTAAGAAGTTTTGTACAACAGGAACATGTATCCCGGAGAAAAATTATATGGTTGATCTTAGCAACAGGATTCAGCAGATTATCAATCAATATATCGAATCAGGACAATACTTTACGATTAATCGAGCCAGACAATATGGTAAGACAACCTTGCTTTATCTTCTGGAAAAAGAATTGCGAAAACAAGATTATCTGGTTTTGAGTTTAAGTTTTGAAGCTGCCGATGAATATTTTGAATCTCTGGGAAGTCTTGCCGAAGGACTTTCACTTGATATTGAAGAGTGTTTGCGAGAGCAGAATGTAGATGAAAAAGTTTTAGAGGAATGGAATCATTCAATCTCTGAGAGATTTCCTATGAGATCATTAGGAACAAAAATCAGCAATCTATGCAGAAAATGCGGTAAAAAGGTAGTTCTAATGATCGATGAAGTAGACAAAAGTTCAGACAATCAGATTTTCTTATCTTTCCTTGGACTTCTAAGAGAGAAATATTTAAAATGTCAGCAAGGAAAAGATGTAACATTTCATTCTGTAATTCTTGCAGGTGTTTACGATATTAAAACATTAAAGTTAAAACTACATCCACAAGAAGAATCGAAATATAACAGTCCATGGAATATCGCAGTTGATTTTAATATTGAGATGAGCTTTTCTGTAAGTGATATTCAGACAATGATACAAGAATACGAGCAGGAACATCGTACAGGTATGGATGTAAAAGAAATCAGTCGGATTTTATATGATTATACGTCAGGATATCCATATTTGGTTTCAAAGATATGTCAGTTATTAGATGAAAGAGTATCCGATGTTCAAGTGTGGACAAGAGAAGGAATTTTAAGTGCAGTCAAGGTTTTGTTAAAAGAACCAAACACATTGTTTGATGATATGACCAAAAAGTTGTTAGATCATCCACAGTTAAAAGAAATGCTTCAAAACATTTTATTTGCAGGAGTTGACTTCCCATTTAAACGAGAAACACCGATTATAGATTTGGGAGTTACGTTTGGCTTCTTAAAGGATAAAAATGGGATTGTAGCAGTATCGAATCGGATTTTTGAAACACAGTTATATGATATGTTTTTATCAGAAACAGCAGTTAATAATCAAATGTATATGAAGGTATCATCTGATCGAAATCAATTTATTGTATCTGGAATGTTGCAAATGCCATTGGTAATGCAAAAGTTTTATGAATATTATGAAGAAATTTATTCAGAAAAAGATCAAAAGTTTATAGAAGAAACAGGAAGGGTAAAGATTATGTATAAAATCAGCAATTTCAGTGACAACGACGATGTAAAGATCATCGACAAATCAGGACCATTTGAAGTTATCGAATATCAGAGAGACTTAAGTGTCATGCCAGAAGATGCCCAGTTAGCGTTCTTCTGCAGTCAGATGAATGTAAGAAAACGTCAGCTAAAATGTGAACTATCCAGAGGAAATGTAACGATTCAGTCAGGTGCCATGCAGTGGATGGCAGGAGATGTCTCTGCGACAACAGGGATCAAAGGAGCAGGAGATTTCTTATCCAAGACGATCCGTGGAAAAGTTACAGGAGAATCTGTGATCAAGCCAGAATATACAGGAGATGGAACTCTTGTTTTAGAACCTACATATAAACATATCATTTTATTAGATCTTGACGAATGGGGCAATTCGATCGTATTAGATGATGGACTATTTTTAGCCTGTGAATCCACATTGAAACAAAAAGCGGTCAGAAGAAAGACATTTTCTTCTGCATTTGCAGGCGGGGAAGGATTCTTTAATCTTGGATTAAAAGGAAGTGGAGTTGTGTGCATAGAATCTGATTGTCCAAGGGAAGAATTAGTCGAGATCACATTAGAAGATGATGTTGTAAAGATTGACGGAAACTTGGCGATCGCATGGAGCGGAAGTCTTGATTTTACGGTAGAACGAGCAGGAAAATCTTTGCTTGGTTCTGCGGCCAGTGGAGAAGGATTGGTTAATGTATACCGTGGAACAGGAAAAGTATTGTTGGCACCAGTTGGGAATCAGGCGATGAAACCACAACAAGTGATAGAAAAAGAGCCAGTGATCGTCGGTGACGATGATGAATAGAAGAAAAAATAGATAAGGAAATAGCATTTGTTACGAAAAAATAAACAACAGATGCTATTTTTTGTATGATTAACTCGACAATAAAAAAATGGTGTCGTATAATAAGTAGTGTTACGTTAATCAGTTAAAGTGAAAGAGTAACAAATAATACGAAAGAAGCAGCAGAACAATGAAAATTCTAGTATGTATGAAACAGGTACCGGCAGGTACTAAAGTTGACATTGACCCAGAAACAGGGGCAATGAAGCGTTTATCCGGGGAGACAAGAACGAATCCTTATGATTTATTTGCCCTGGAAGCAGCATTACAATTAAGAGAGAAAGTAGGAGGAAGTGTTATAGTTCTCACCATGGGACCTCCACAGGCTGAGGAGATGATGAGAGATGCGTATACGATGGGAGCAGATGATGCAGTCATTTTATCTGACCGCAAGTTTGCAGGAGCAGACGTGCTTGCAACATCTTATGCACTATCTCAGGGAATCACTGCGATCGGAGATATAGATCTTATTATTTGTGGAAAGCAGACAACCGATGGAGATACCGCTCAGGTTGGGCCAGCGATCGCAGAGCATTTAGGAATCCCACATGCAGCATGGGTGTCTGAGATCGTAGATGCAGACAGCGAGTCTATTCAGGTAAAACAGGATTTAGTCAGTGTATCACAGACTTCAAAGATTCCATATCCATGTCTGATCACAGTTGATAAAGACATGTGTGTACCAAGATTACCATCTTATTTACTGCAGAAACAGTCCAAAGACCGCCCAGTGAAGATCATGACATTTGAAGATATGGCAGATCAGAACTTAAGCAAATATGGACTTGTCGGATCACCAACCGCAGTAGAGAAAATGTTTGCACCGCCAGAAGTAGAAAAGCAGGTTTATTTTGACGGAGATGCAAAAGAAAAGACAAAACAATTATTTGACGTATTAGTGAATAAGAAAGTGATTTAGGTGAGATGACATGGAACTAATAAAATTTGATGCAAAACGCTGCAGTCTATGTGGTAAATGCGTGGAAAAATGTCCGTTTGGGGCATTAAGTTTTGAAGATAATGGGATTGTTGTCGGGGACACTTGCCGAATGTGTGGAATGTGTGTCAGACAATGTCCAGAAAAAGCAATCAGTTTTGAGCAGAAAGCAGGATCATTTGATAAAGACAAATGGAAAGATTTTTTGATCTTTGTAGAACAGGAACGTGGAGACATTCATCCGGTTGCATTTGAATTGATCGGTGAAGCAAGAAAGATGGCTTCGAAAGTAAATTTTAAAGTCAAATGCGTGATCGCAGGTGGAGCAGGAACCATTGAGAATGCACATAAACTTCTAGACTATGGAGTTGATCAGGTCTTTGCATATGAGGATGAATCCTTAGAAGGATTCAGAGCAGACTGTTATACAGATGTTGTTGCAGAATGTATCGCAGCACAGAAACCAAGTTCTGTCTTGATCGGAGCAACAGCACTTGGAAGATCATTAGCCCCAAGACTGGCAACAAGATTCCATACAGGATTAACAGCTGATTGTACAACCCTTGATATTAAGTCAAACACAGACATGGTACAGATTCGTCCAGCATTTGGTGGAAATATCATGGCTCAGATTTCTATCACAAAATCAAGACCACAGTTTGCAACTGTAAGATACAGAGTTATGGATGCGGCACAGAAGGTCGACAATGCCAAAGGAGAAGTCGTTGTCTGTCCAGTCAAAGAAGAGATGAAACAATCTCCAATTGAGATCTTAAAATCTGAAGTGATCGAGAAAACAAAGAATATTGAAGATGAAGATGTCTTAGTTGTAGCAGGACGAGGGGTCCGCAATGAAAAAGATGTGGAAATGTGTGAAGAATTAGCCAAAGCTTTAGGTGGACAGTTAGCATTTACAAGACCGATGATCGAGAATGGTTTTGGGGATGTTGCACATCAGGTTGGATTATCTGGAAGAACTGTTCGTCCAAAACTGATCATTACTTGTGGAGTTTCTGGTGCGATTCAGTTTACATCTTGTATGACAGGATCTGAATGCATCGTAGCGATCAACAATGATCCAGAAGCTCAGATTTTCAATGTGGCACACTATTGTATCGTTGATGATCTGTACAAAGTCGTTCCATATCTGACAGAATTAGTAAAAGAACAGAAAGGGGACGAATAAGATGCCATATCCATATAAGAAGATGACCCAGGAAGATTTTGATAAAATCATTGAGATCACAGACAACGAACGTGTATGGGTCGGCGATGAGATCGCAAAAGAATATTACAAAGACGAGATGCCGGAATATGGAGTATTTCCACCGGAATTATACGTGGAAGTATTGAATAAAGAAGAAGTTTCAGAAATCATGAAATATGCTTACGAGCAGAATATTCCAGTTGTCTGCCGTGGGGCTGGAACAGGACTTGCAGGTGGAGCAACTTGTAAATACGGTGGAATCATGTTATCTGTGATGCGTATGAATAAGATTTTTCCAGTGGATCACAAGAACCAGACGATCACGGCACAGCCAGGAGCATTGTTGATTGATATTCAGGCGGCAGCTAAAGAAGAAGGATTATTCTACCCACCAGATCCAGGAGAAAAAACAGCTTCTATCGGTGGAAATGTCATTACCAACGCAGGTGGAATGAAAGCGGTAAGATATGGTCTTACAAGAGACTTTGTCCGTTGTATTGAAGCAGTTATGCCAGATGGTTCCATCATGAATTTCTCATCCAATGTCGTAAAGAATACAACAGGATTTGATGTGAAAGATTTAGTGATTGGTTCTGAGGGAATCTTATGTATTTTGACGGAAGTTACGTTAAAGTTATTGCCTGCACCAACATGTTCAAGTACATTGGTTATGCCATTTAGAAGCTTGGAAGAATGTGCTGATATGGTGCCAAAAGTATTAGATCTGCCATTTGTTCCAACAGCGATTGAATTTTTGGAAAGAGAATTGATCGATATTGTAGAAAGAAGTCTACATAAACTGTTTCCAGTGAAACACGGAGAAGCGGTATTGATCGTTATGTATGATGCATCAAGCAAAGAAGAACTTGATCGTGCAGTAGAAGCAGCTGCAGAAGCGGCATTAGAAAATGGAGCTTTAGATTGTAATATCGCAGGAACGCCAGAACGTGCGGCATCTGTGTGGGAAGTACGAGGAGCAATTCTTGAAGGAATGAAGGCAGATTCCGTTGCACAGGAAGAATGTGATGTTGTTGTTCCAAGATCAGAGATTGCAGAATATGTAAAACAGGCAAAGAAGATTGCATCTGCACATGGAATCCGCGTAGAGCCATGTGGTCATTGCGGAGATGGAAACATTCATACCGAAATGCTTCGTGGACCAGAGATGAGCGATGAGGAGTGGAAGAAGGCAACCCATGAATCATTAACAGAATTATATGCATTATCAAAAAAACTTGGTGGACAGTTATCTGGAGAACATGGAATCGGAAACGGACGTCTTGATTTCTTAGAGGAATTTGCGGGACCAAGAATGATCGAACTATATAAGTCTATTAAACGTGCATTTGATGATAAGCTGATCTTGAATCCAGGAAAAATGATCAAGATCGATGAAAACTAGAATATCAGACTACATTAAGAGAAAAGAGAGGACGACCAAATGAGCGGCAAAAAAAGTTTACTAGTTGACAAGAGTAAGATGCCTCTTGCCATGGGAATCGCATTCGTGGCATTTACGACACAGTTCGGAGGTGGATTTGCTTCCGGAGCACAGATCTATCAGTATTTTATCAACTACGGAATCTGGTGTCTGTTAATGCCATTGATCACACAAGGATTATATGCATTATTTTTCTGGTATGGAATGCGTTATGCATACAAACATAAAACATATGATTACAGAAGTTTTTCTGACAGTTTATATGGAAAGACAAGACCGATCATGTCAAATCTATATGAAATCTGTTATCTGATCATGATCGGAACGGCATCCGCTGCAGCATTTGCAACAGGCGGATCAACACTTCAAATGCTATTTGGAATCCCATACTGGGTATGTACATTGATCATAGCGGCATTTATTTTCGTGATCGCACTCTTTGGAACAAGTGTCGTAAGAAAATGTGCATCTACTTTAAGTGTACTGATCTTGATCGGATTAGTTCTTGTATTAGTACCAAACATCATCGTACAGTGGGATGCGATCACAGCAGCAATCTCTAACTTAGTATCAGGAAAGATGCCTGTGATCTCTGGAGAAAGCGGAGCTTTTGGACCAGCCTTATATTCTGCAGTTTTATATTTCTTCTTCCAGTTAGCATCTGTATCTGTTATGTACCAGCATATGGAACCTGTGACAGATAAGAAGCAGATCAACAAAGCAGCCATTGAGATTTTTGTATTTAATTTCTTTGCAATGGAATTATCCATCATCGGATTATTAGCCGTTGCATACGCAGCAGACCTTGTAACAGCAACAGTTCCTATGTTAGTTTTAGTACAAAATGGAGTATCTTCAGGATTATTAACACCGATCATCTCTGTTTTGATCATCCTTGGATCTATTTCAACGGCGGTAAACATGATCTCTGGAATCGTAACAAGATGTGTCAATGCAGTAGAGCGTCGTATGAGATCTGAGCAGGAAAGACAGAATGGACATTTAGTAAGAAATGCCATTGCAACACTGATCTTTACATTTTTAGCATTTGCGATCGCACAGTTTGGATTGTTGGCTGTTGTAAAACAGGGATATGCGTACCTTGGATATGCAGCATTTATCACATTGTTTATTCCATTTATCATTCATGTGATCGTGACAAAAGGAAAAGAGATTTAAAAATTATTTTTGGGGAAAGAATTTATTATGAAAAAGTTAGGGTTAACGATATTTCCAAGAAAGGCAAGAAAAATAAGCTAAAAATTAAAAAAAGCAATAAAGTACGAAAATAGAAACTTGCTTTTTAGAGAAACTTGCTATATACTTATTAAGTTATAAAAACAGGGAGCTTGTTAAACAGGCTGAGAGGAAAGTAAAACTTTCGACCTTTGAACCTGATTTGGGTAATGCCAACGTAGGAAACGAAGATGATAAGTCGCGAACATACGGAAAGTTACAAAATCAGTAGCTTTCCGTTTTTTTCGTATGATAAAGGATTCCTATTATGGAAGAATTTACAATGATACGAAACAATGCGGTCAACTGGGAGCACCACTTTTGATCGCAATAGAAAAATAATGCATAAGAGAGAAAAGGAGAGATACTTATGAGAACAGCATTATCAATCGCTGGAAGTGATTCCAGTGGAGGCGCTGGAGTTCAGGCTGACTTAAAGACCATGACAATGAATGGTGTATTTGCAATGAGTGCGATCACAGCACTGACGGCCCAGAATACAACCGGCGTAACAGGAATATTAGAAGCAGATCCAGAATTCTTAAAGAAACAGATCGACGCAGTTTTTGAAGACATCAGACCCGATGCAGTCAAGATCGGGATGGTTTCCTCAAGCGGACTGATCAAAACGATTGCAGAAAGATTACAGCATTATAAAGCGGAGAATATCGTTGTTGACCCAGTGATGGTAGCAACAAGCGGATCACGATTATTAGAAGAAGATGCCGTAGATACATTAAAGAAAGAATTATTACCGATCGCTACGGTAATTACACCGAATATTCCAGAAGCTGAGATTCTTTGTGGAATGGAGATTCACACAGAAGAAGACATGGTAGCGGCTGCAAAAGCGATCTATGAAGATCTTGGATGCGCAGTGTTATTAAAAGGTGGTCATAATATTAACGATGCAAATGACCTTTTATATACAAAAGAAGAAGTTTCCTGGTTTAAAGGAAAAAGAATCAATAACCCAAATACACATGGAACAGGATGCACTCTTTCAAGTGCTATCGCAGCAAATCTTGCCAAAGGTTTTGACCTTAAGATTTCTGTACAGCGTGCAAAAGACTATATTTCAAGAGCATTGGCAGATATGTTAGATCTTGGAGCTGGAAGCGGACCAATGAATCATGCATTTGATTTAAAAGATGAATGGAAAGAGGAGGCATAGACAATGGGTAGCAGAAGAACATCAATTTTTGAAAACGGACTGATCTGGTTTGGAGCCGGAGTGTCCTTGGCAGAAATTTTAACAGGTACATATTTCGCATCCTTAGGATTTTCTACAGGATTATTAGCGATCATCATTGGACATATCATTGGATGTGGTATGATGTTTTTTGCCGGATTTATCGGTGGAAAGACAAGAAAAAGTGCAATGGAAACGGTAAAAATGAGTTTTGGATCAACGGGAGCTTTGTTATTTGCAGTGTTAAATATCCTGCAGTTAGTTGGATGGACAGCGATCATGATCTATGACGGATCATTAGCAGCAGCAGGAATCTTCAATATTGCGAACTGGGTATGGCCAGTCATTATCGGAGGATTGATCATTATCTGGATTCTGGTAGGAATTGAAAATTTAGGAAAGATCAATACGGTTGCAATGGCAGCATTATTTATTTTGACATTAGTTTTAAGTTTTATTATTTTCGGACATGGTTCATTAAAGCCGGTTGCAAATGATGGATTAACTTTCGGAGCAGCTGTAGAACTTGCAGTTGCCATGCCATTATCATGGCTGCCATTGATCAGTGACTACACAAGAGAAGCTAAAGAACCAACGAAAGCAACATGGGCAAGTGTGATCGTTTATGGATTGGTCAGCTGCTGGATGTATGTGATCGGTATGGGAATCTCTATCTTTACAGGAGAATCCGATATCGCACAGATCATGGTAAAAGCAGGACTTGGAATTGCAGGATTATTAATTATCGTATTCTCAACTGTAACAACAACATTCTTAGATGCTTGGTCTGCCGGAATTTCCAGTGAATCCCTATCTAAGAATATCAATGGAAAATGGATCGCAGTCGCGGCAACAGTGATCGGAATGATTGGGGCAATTGTTTATCCAATGGACGATATCACAGATTTCTTATATTTGATCGGATCAGTCTTTGCACCAATGATCGCTGTACAGATTGCAGATTTCTTTATCCTTCATCAGGATTTCTCAAGAAAATCTGTATGTATTCAGAATATGATCGTATGGATAGTTGGATTTATCGCATATCGCTGGCTGATGGGTGTGGACACGATCCTTGGAAATACACTTCCGGATATGGTGATCACGATCATTTTAAGTGTGATCGTAAGTTTATTGTTTGGGAAGAAGAATGATTAAGCCCTTTATAAATTTCTTAGTTATGTAGGTACAAATGCAATTTATACTTTTGACACTTACATCATATAATAATAACATATAATACCCTATAAGATATTTCTATATCCTGTAGGGTATTTTTTGATTGAAATCTATTGACAATCAAACTCATATTTCTTATAATCATATTATTCCTATTAGAATTATATGAAATATAACGAAGAAGGTGACAGATATGAAAGAGATATTATGCTTTGGAGATTCCAATACATATGGACTGATCCCAGGTACAACAAGAAGATATGACAGAGAAACAAGATGGACAGGAATTTTAGCAGAGAAGCTTTACGATAAAGGATATCGAATTATAGAAGAAGGATTATGTGGAAGAACCAGTGTATTTGACGATGCGACAAGAGATGGAAGAAATGGAGCGAAAGTACTTCCAATGCTCTTAGAGACACACGCACCACTTGACCAGGTTGTTTTAATGCTTGGAACCAATGACTGCAAAACATATAACCATGCAAGTGCAGATCGCATCGGAAAAGGAATCGAAAAACTGATCCAGCAGATCAGAAAAGCTGATCCAGCGATCGATATTTTATTAGTATCTCCGATCGAATTAGGAGAAGATGTATGGAAACCAGGATTTGATCTTGAATTTAATCAGCATTCTGTGAAAGTATCCAAGCAATTAAAACAGACTTATTTAAAGATTGCATGGAAGTACGGATGTGATTTCCTTGCAGCAAGTGATGTAGCCAAGCCAAGTAAGGCAGATATGGAACATATGAATGAAAAAGGACATAAAAACCTTGCAAAAGCAATCGAATCATTTCTTGTAGAAAAGGAAAGAAATCATTCAAACAATTATGTAAATGTGGTATGATAAGACAAATGTGATATTTTATAAGGATTCACATAATAAAAGAAACAAAATGTTCAGAAAGGAATTTTACATATGGAAACGATCAATCCACAGGAATGGAAACAAGACCTGCCAGCATTTAAAGAAAAGACAGACCAGTTTTATGCAGGAGAACTAAGTAAAGCAGATTACAAAGGATTTTCCGGTGGTTACGGAAGTTATGCACAGAAAGATGGGAAAGCAAGTATGATCCGTCTTCGTATGTCAGGTGGCCATTTAACAAAAGATAAATTAAAATTTATCGCAGACAGTATTAAAACATATAATGTAGATAAAGTTCACCTGACGACATGTCAGACGATTCAGTTACATAACTTACAGCCAGAAGCAATTTATGGAATCATGGAAGGTGGATTAGATCATGGTATTGTCACAATGGGTGGAGGTGGAGATTTTCCGCGTAATGTAACCGTATCTCCATTGTCAGGTGTTGAAAAAGGAGAATATTTTAACGTTCTTCCATATGCCGAAGCAGCTGGAGAATATTTGATGACATTTATCAAAAAAGAAGTTATGCCAAGAAAATTAAAAGTTGGATTTTCAAACGGGCCAGCTAATGAGACACATGCAACATTCCGTGATCTTGGATTTGTGGCAAGGGAAGATGGAAACTTTGATGTTTATAGTGCTGGAGGACTTGGTAACAATGCGAGATTTGGACTGAAAGTTGCTGAGAATGTACAACCAGAGAAGATTCTTTATTATATTTGTGCAATGAGAGAAACATTCATCGCACATGGAAATTATAAACAACGTGGAAGAGCAAGAACGCGTTATATGCAGGAGACTTTAGGTGAAGAAGGATATATCAAAGCTTTCCATGAGAAATTAGATGAAGTTTTCGCATCCGGACAGGATCTTGATCTTCATGTAGAAATTTCTGAAGTGAAGAAACAGGGAGATGGAAGTAAAGTATCTGGTAAACGAGTGATCGATCAGAAACAGGAAGGATTATATGCAGTTTCTTATCACCCATTCGGTGGCTGTCCAAAACCTGAGAAATTAGGAGAGATCTATGATGTAATCAAAGATATGGATGAAGTGGAAGCAAGAATTTCACCAGATGAGACAATGTACATCATCAATCTGACAGGAGATGAAGCAAAGAAAGTTTTAGATGCGACAGATGATGGTGCAGAAACGTTGTTTGAGACATCTGTATCTTGTATCGGAGCAACGATCTGTCAGGTTGGATTAAGAGATTCTCAAGGATTATTACACAAAGTGATCGAAGCAGAAAGAGAAGCTGGATTAAAGGATGGTTCACTGCCTAAGATTCATATTTCTGGATGTATGTCTTCTTGCGGAACACATCAGATCGGAGAGATCGGATTCCACGGAAGTATGAAAGTAATTGATAAAGTTGCTCATTCTGCATTTGTACTTCATATCAATGGATCTGATCTTCAGGGAAAAGAGAAGATGGGAGAAGAAGTAGGGATCATTTTAGAAGAAGATATTCCACAGTTCTTGGTAAAATTAGGACAGGCGGTTGAGAGTGAAGAACTTGACTTTTCACAGTGGAATTTAAAACATCCAGAAGGAATCAAGGAAATCGCAAAAGAATATATAAAATAGGACACAGAGATAATGGCATATTTTCCAATGTTTGTACAACTAAAGAAGAAAAAATGTCTAGTGATCGGCGGTGGTAAGATCGCACTTCGTAAGATTGAAGTTTTAAAAGATTTTGAAGCAGATATTACCGTGATCGCACCAGAGATGATAACACAGATTCGGCAGATCGATCAGATTTGCCGAATCTTTCGAACGTTTATGGAGAAAGATTTTAATGAGGCAGATTTTGTGATCGCAGCAACCGATGATCAAAAAACAAATCATGAGATCAGCCAGATCTGCAGACGAAAGAAGATTCCTGTCAATGCGGTCGATCAGAAAGAAGATTGCAGCTTTATTTTTCCATCCTATGTAAAAGAAGGAGAAGTTGTCGCTGCATTTTCAAGTGGCGGGCAGAGTCCGTTGATCACACAGTATTTAAAAGAAAAGATCAAACCAGATTTGAATAAAGAATTAGGACAACTCGCACAAATCTTGGGAAGTCTGAGAAAGCTTGCAAAATCATGCATTGCCACAGAACAGGAACGAAAGGCATTTTATAAAGAATTATTACAAATCGGATTAGAGGATATTGATTCATTGGAAGAACAACGAATCAATGAAATCATTCAAAAATATATATCAGAGTGAAATCGAGGAACAGTAAAAATGGAACGTACAAGAAGATTAAGAACAAGCAACTATATGAGAGATATGGTAAGAGAAAATTATGTGAGAATTGACGAATTGATCTATCCAATCTTTGTTACAGAAGGAGAAAATATCAAACATCCTGTAGAATCTATGCCAGGGATTTATCAGTATTCGCTGGATCGTTTATCAGAGGAAATTAACAGGATCAAAGAAGCGGGGATCAAAGCAATTTTAATCTTTGGAATCCCAGATCATAAAGATGAAGTTGGAAGCGGTGCATATGCTGAAGATGGAATTGTGCCAAAGGCGATCCGCCAGATCAAAAAAGAGTATGAAGAACTTTTGATCATTGCGGATGTATGTCTTTGTGAATACACATCTCATGGACACTGTGGTCTTGTGAAAGACGGAGTGATCTTAAATGATGAAACACTTCCGCTTCTTGCAAAGGCATCTGTAAGTTATGCAAAAGCAGGGGCAGATATCATTGCGCCAAGTGATATGATGGATCTTCGAGTGAAAGCTATTCGTGAAGCTTTAGATGAAGCAGGATTTGTATACACACCGATCATGTCTTATAGTGCCAAGTTTGCGTCAGGATACTATGGACCATTTCGTGATGCAGCACATTCTGCACCAGGATTTGGAGATAGAAAAACATACCAGATGGATCCGGCAAATGGACAGGAAGCTCTAAGAGAGATCGGGGAAGACATCGAAGAAGGAGCAGACTTGATCATTGCCAAACCAGCACTTGCTTATATGGATATTATGAAAGAAGCATCTATGAAATACAATATTCCGATCGTTGCATACAATGTAAGCGGAGAATATGCTATGGTAAAAGCAGCTGCGGCCAATGGATGGATCGATGAGAAAAAGATCGTTATGGAAAATATGGTCGGATTAAAACGTGCTGGTGCAAAGATGATCATTACATATCATGCACTTGATGTTGCAAAATGGCTGAAAGAAGAGGAAAGATAAAATGAAAGATACAAGATCAAAAGAATTATATGAACGAGCAAAAGTACATATTCCGGGAGGGGTAAACAGTCCAGTTCGTGCATTCCGTGCGGTAAATCGTACTCCAAGATTCATGGAATCTGCAAAAGGCGACCGTATTATTGACGCCGATGGAAATGAATATATCGATTATGTATGTTCATGGGGACCTGGAATCTTAGGACATGCTCATCCTCAAGTCATCAAAAAAGTCATGGACTCTTGTGAAAACGGTTTGACTTTCGGAGCACCAACAGAGAAGGAAGTGATCCTTGCAGAATTGATCAGTGAATTGATCCCGTCTATGGAAGTAAGCCGTCTGGTAAGTTCTGGAACAGAAGCTGTTATGAGTGCGATCCGTGCAGCCAGAGGATTTACAGGGAGAGATAAGATCGTTAAATTCCGCGGATGCTATCATGGACATTCCGACAGTTTGTTAGTAAAAGCAGGATCGGGAGCACTTACAACATCTGTTCCAGATAGTGCCGGAGTTCCAAAAGATGATACGAAGAATACATTAGTCGCAGAATACAATGACAAAGATTCTGTACAAAAACTATTTGATGAAAATAAAGATCAGATCGCAGCAGTGATCGTAGAACCGGTGGCAGCTAATATGGGATTAGTACTTCCAGAAGAAGGATTTCTCGAATTTTTAAGAGAGATTACAAAAGATCACGGATCATTATTGATCTTTGATGAGGTTATTACAGGTTTTAGGCTATCTCTAGGAGGAGCACAGCAGTATTATAATATCAAGCCGGATATCACAACACTTGGAAAAATTGTTGGTGGAGGAATGCCGATCGGTGCGTATGGCGGAAGAAGAGAAATCATGCAGATGATCTCTCCAGATGGGCCAGTTTATCAGGCAGGAACATTGTCAGGAAATCCAGTTGCAACAACGGCAGGAATTGAGACATTAAATATCTTAAAAAATGATCCGCAGATTTACGAAAGACTAGAGCAAAAAACAAGAAAACTTGCTGATGCAGCAAGAGAAGCAGGAAAAGGACATATTTGTGTTAATCAGATTGGATCTTTAATGAGTGTATTCTTTACAGACCAGAAAGTCAGAGATTTTGAAAGTGCTGTGACATCCAATACAGAACAGTATGCAGATTATTTTGGATATTTACTAGATCGCGGAATTTATATTGCACCATCTCAGTTTGAGACAATGTTTATTTCTAACGCACATACAGAAGAAGATATTGAGAAAACATGTAAACTTGCAGGAGAGGCTCTATGCAGTTTGGATTTCTAGGAATTGATTATAAAAATGCAGATCTTACCATTCGTGATGAAATTTCATTTACGGATCAGAAGAAGCTTGAATTTTTTCATAAAGCAGAGGAAATCGGGGTTGAACAGGTGATGATCTTATCGACCTGTAACCGCAGTGAGATTTATTATTTTTTTAATGATGAACAACAGATCAAAAAAATACAAAATATATACTGTGATATGTTCGATAAAGCAGAGATCGAGCAATATATCAGACATTGCGAAGAAGATAAAGCAGTTTCTTATCTGTTTCAAGTAACCGCAGGATTAGAATCTATGGTACTAGGAGAAGATCAGATTCTTGGACAGGTAAAAGATGCCTTGGATTTTTCAAGAACCATGGGATTTAGCAAGAAAGAACTAAATAAAGTCGTAAGAGATGCTATTACTTGTGCAAAAAAGGTAAAAACAACGTTTAGAATAAGTGAGAAACCAGTATCTGTTGGATATATCGGAATCTGTGAATTACAGAAAATATGTGATATCAAAGACAAAATGGTCTTGGTGATCGGAAGCGGAGATACTGCAGTTCTTGCACTTCGTTATCTGCAGGAATATGAAGCAGGCAAGATTTATTTATGCAGCAGAACACTGGCACATGCAGGAAATGTTCAGAAAGAGTTTCAAGAGATTGAGATCATTTCTTACGAACAAAGATATGAGATCATGAAACAATGTGATATTGTAGTATCTGCAACATCA
>OJAL01000628.1_pt1 | contig 24398 bp, 23 predicted proteins | sample 1589301 | NCBI WGS metagenome assembly OJAL01 (sample SAMN03283261) | human gut metagenome | biome: human-associated habitat; material: feces | host: Homo sapiens | place: USA | collected 2013
CATACAGCAGCACGGTGGTTTTGTGGAACACGTACTGCAGGGTCATCAGGCCCACACCCGGGCCCACCGGCAGGCCGCAGCGGTGGAGATACCAGGTCTGCACCGGCACGGCGCCTGCGCCCAGTGTGACCACATTGCCAAAGGTGCCGCACCACGCGGTATCGATGCCCTGCCGGAGCCTGAAGCCCGGAATGCGGCTGCGCACGATGACCCACGCCACGCACCCTTCCAGCAGCGGATAGCTGAGGCCGATGGCCAGCACCACCAGCACCTGCCATGCGGACAGCTGCGAAAGTGCTGCGGTGATCTCGGCCCAGTGGTCCTTGAACAGCAGCACGATGATGCCGGTGAGTGCGGCGAGCACCAGCAGCGAAAATGTCGTCTTTTTGCGGGAAGGTGCGGCAGAGGTGGGTTGGCTCATAAAGAGAACAGGCTCCTTTCAGAAGGAATGATCTGGTAAAAGTATAGCACTGTGCAGTCGTCTCTTTGTGAACGGAACCGGAATTTTCTTGTGCAATTTCAGCGGAATGATAAAAAACGTTCTGCCCAGCCTGCGTCAGAGGGCCGGCCCGCAAAGGATCTGCAGCCGACAAAAAGCATCCGCAGCGGCACTGCCCGTGACTCCTTCTCGCAACCCCCGCACATGCGGGGAAAGGCATAAAGCAAAGTAATTGCGGGGTCAGAGTGAGGATCACCCCCGCATGTGCGGGGAAAAGAAGATGAACGCGGCCACGAAAACGTTGAAGTAAGGATCACCCCCGCATGTGCGGGGAAAAGAAGCCCACAACGCCGGTGACGGTGCGGTGCATAGGATCACCCCCGCATGTGCGGGGAAAAGATGTCGAACTTTTCGCGCTGTTCGTTCATCATGGGATCACCCCCGCATGTGCGGGGAAAAGGCTGCGCTTCCTCCCGGCGTGCTTGCACCGCCAGGATCACCCCCGCGTATGCGGGGAAAAGAGCTTGCTGTTGGGGTCATCCGGCAGCATGGGGGGATCACCCCCGCACATGCGGGGAAAAGTCAGGGGCTGAACATTTTCCATACAAAAAGGTCATCCGGTCCTTCACCTGCGGCAGTGCCTGCAGGTCCGGCCGGATCATGCCCGGCATCTCGTCCATCTCAGTTTCCTCCGCGCATGACGGTCATCAGCCCAAGGCCGTAGGCCTTGCCGCGTCCCATGCCCTGACACAGCAGTGCCCGGAACTGCTCTGGGTCGGTCACCTGCAAAATACCCTCGTAGGTCACTGCCAGCAGGGTCACAGGCCGGGTGCCGTGCTTGGCAAAGTGCTGCCACTGCACCCGGGTCACGGTAAATTCCTCTTCCCGCAAAGCAAAGCCATGCTTTGCGGCGCGGTCCAGCAGCCACTGCTTCTGATACTTTGTCGAGCAGTGCGCCGCCACAGTTCCCCGCTCTGCGGGTGCCTTGGGGTCTTTGCAGCATTTGGTGGGGTTTGCGGTCAGCCGGAACTGCCAGCTGCTGCCCGGCTCCACCCGCTGCAAAAGCGGGTCGTAGCTGCGGGTCTCCGCAGCCGCTCCGGTGCCGAACTGCTCCACCACGCCGGACAGCTCCGGCACATCCTCGCTGAGCAGCAGCAGATACAGCCGCTCTCCCAGACGATCCAGCCGCCACAGCCTGCGGCGGCGCTCCCCCGTAAAGGCACTTTCCACTGCGCCGTGCAATTTCTGCGGTGCCGCCAGTGCTGCCATGGTGCTGCGGCGGGTGGGATCGAGCTCTACCCGTGATAAATACATTCTCTCGCCCCCTTTACAATTCCCGGAACGGGTCATGCTCCGTCTTTTCCGGGCTGTCCGGCATGGTCTGCCAGAGTTCCCGCGCCGAGCGGTAGCCGTACTGCCGATGGCGCGGGTCAAAGCTGACCGGCACATCCCGCTGCACAGCCGTGCCCGGCTCCAGCGGGTCGGCGTCCAGCACCAGCCGCCAATGCCGTCCCGGACACAGAGGCGGTTCTGTCTGCAGTGCTTCCTGCAAAGAACATTGCCGCAGTCCCAGACAAAGCGGCAGGGTGGGCGGGCAGGAACGGCGGCCCAGATACAGCGGAAAGGCCGGGTGCAGCAGCGCCTGCTGCAGCTGCTGCAAAAGGGCGGTGTCTTCGCTTTCGATCCCAGCCAGAAACACGGCATCCTGCAGATAGTGGCGGTAGGTCACATAAGGATTCTTTTCCCTCTGCGCCTTTGCGGTGTGGTAGTCCACAAGCAGCTGTCCTTCCCGCTCCACGCGGACGCCGAACCGCAGCTGTGCCAGCCGGGCCAGCGCTTCACTCTCGTCCCGCCGCAGCCCCAGAGCCGCCGCCAGAAGGCCGATGACGCCGCTCTTGGTGGGTTCCCGATTGGTTTTGCGGGTCTCAAATTTGGAGTCCGAGCCCCACGCCTGCAAAGGCGCTGCCAGCCGAAGCAACAGCGTTGCCATTACCCCACCTCATTTCCGGCAAGCGCGTCCCGGACAGCCTTTTCCAGCGCGTCCAGCATGGCCTTTGCCGTCTGTGCCGGAGCCAGCGCCTCCAGACCGCTGCCCACGGTAAAGCTCTGGGCCGGGGCCTCGGCAAAGCTGCTGTACATCTGCTGCGCGTACTGTGCCAGCGCCGCCTTGGAAGGTTCGGCATACCCCTGCGTACTGCGGGGCACGGCACGCTCGAATGCACCACACAGGTTCACCGGCTGATCTTCCCGGATGGTCACATACACAGCATCCGGCAGAGTGCGGTTTGCAAAGCTGTTCTGTTTGCCGGTGGGCATGGAGAACAAAAATGCCTCGCCAAAGGCCCGCACCGTTTCCGCTGCCTGCTCTGCGCCCAGCTTCCCGTCCAGCTCCATCACGTTCACCGTGGCATAGCGGTACAGGGTGGAGGAGTTGTACTCCACCGTGCCCAGATGGCCTGCGCCGGCATTGTCCTCTGCCTGACAGTCGTCCACTGCGGTAAAGTAATCGTACTCGTTCTGCACGGCATGGGTGGAGATGCTGTGGGCCACCTGCGCAGCGGCATCATAGTTCAGGGAGGGGTTATCTGCCACCATGCGGCCAAACAGTGCCATATCCATTGAAGGGGCTGCGCCCAGTGCCTTCTGGTATTCTTTTTTGTTGGTGCTGCCCGCCACAGCCAGCTCTGCCAATGCCTTTGCCTGCGCAGTGCTCATGAAGAACAGAGCCTTGGTGACCTTATCATCGCTCTTGCTCTTTTCATCGAACTTGATGCCCGCATTCTCCAGCGCTTTCTTTGCCAGCTTGTCTGCATCCGCATCCGGAACCAGTGCAAGGATCTGCTCTTTTACCAATTCTGCAACCTTTTTGGTGCGCTTGCCCACATCCAGCCGGGCGTTCTCCGCAAAGGCAGCGCGCATGGCATGCTTCCACGCCTGCGAGGATACCCGGGCACGGGTCACACCGCCGTACACGGCCGTTTTGGGGCTGCCCGTATCGTCCCGGTTGATGCAGCTGGGCGGTACGGTCTGCAAAATGTGGAAATCAACATACAGGCGCTTGTTCATGGTCAATTCTCCTTTTCATTTTCTTCCGGTGCAGGCTTCGAGTCACGGTACAGATCCTGTCCCCACCGCAGACGGACGTTGGCGGGGATCTGCGCATACCGCGGGTCGGTGCATTGTAATTCATACAGGTCTGCCGCAAGCTGCGGATAGTCCAGCGGGATGCCTCCATCCTTTGCGGCGCTCAGCAGCTGGATCATGCCCCGCAGATGGTGGCTGATCTCGGTGATCTCTTCTGCGGTGGCCAGCGCATTGAACCGCCGCAGCACGCTGGCTTCGGTCCAGTCCTGTCCGGCAGGGGTGTTCCGCTCTGCCAGCTGCCGCACCGCCCGGCCCAGCGTATTGCCCGGGCGGTTCATGGGCTGGTCGTTTCCCTGCTGATGCACGGCGTACAGGGTCAGGGCAAGGTAGACCGCCCACTCTGCGTGGGAAGGGCCGCTGCGGCCCTGAAAGTCTTCCGGCATCCCCAGCAGAAAACTCCCCCACAGCTCCGGCAGATCGCCGGGCTTGCGTCCAACGCCCCGCCGCAGCTTTGCCAGCTCAGCCCGCCGCTGGTTGTCCGGCAGGGCCCAAAGCCAGTGCAGCCGCTGCGCCGTATAGATTCTGACGTCCTGTGTTTTCATCCAATTCCCCCTTTATGATTCTGTTTTGGGATAGATCTCCCAAAGCCTTGCGCGAAAAATGTTATAGGCCCTTGGCGAGGTATACAGGATGGTTTTCGATTTGTTTTCGGTCTTTTGGGTCTTTTCTACCTCAATGCGGTGCCCTTTCAGGGCGGCATTTCCGGCCTCCATCACCATCTGTTCCCCCAGCTTTTTCGCGATGTTGCGCGCCTGCGCCTGCCAGCTCTGTTCCATTTCATTATAGTTCTTTTGGTTTGCATCGATCTTTTGCAGCCACTGGCGGAAGGGCTGATCCACTGCAAAGTAGAATTGTGCACGGACAGGGCCGCCGACATTTTCATTTTTGTTTCCGGCCGCAATGGCGATATCCTGCGCCAGATACCCCACACACTGTGCTGCTTTTTCGCAGTTATTGATCTCTCTTACGATGCGCTCCTGCCATTCGCAGCTCAGTTCGTCCAACAGCCCTGCCTGAAAGGTCAGGCTGTCGCTGAAGGAGTCGTTCACAAAGAAATCTTTATCGCCGTACTGCATCCCGGAAATGCGGAAGTGAATCCTGCGGTTTGGGGCAAGAATGTGCAGATCACTGCGCTGCAGTGTTTTGACCCAGTACACAACACCCGGCTGGCGGACATTATTTTCTTTGCAGAACACTGACGGGAACTCCCGCCAGAACTGCTTGGCCGGGTCGTGGCGGATCGGAGCAAAAACAGCTGCCTCGTTTTTCTTGGCAGTATTGCGCCAGATGGTCATTTGCTCTGCAGTTGCAGTTTCCCGCTGGAAAAAGTCCCCGCCCAGCAGATAAAAGCGGTCTACCATGTCATTTTCCCGGTGCAGCAGCAGCCTGCGTGACTGCAGTGTAAGCAGTTGGGCCGGGTTATCGGGGCAGAGGATCTGCGTCCGCTCCGCACTGCGGGGGACATCCAGCTCCCAGCAGGGAAGATTTTCGCCCCACATGCTCTGGCCATCCTGCAGCAGCGTGAGGTTCAGCATCAATGTCTCAAACAGGTTTTCGCCCTGTGCCTGAATAAATCCGATCTTGCCCAGCCAGCCCGCGCCCACAGAGGGAAGTCCTTTCTCTTTGGGCTTTGCCGAAGTATCGTCGTAGCCGTTCACGCACAGCAGCCACCGAGCCGCCTGCGCATAGGTCAGCTGGCTTTTGCCAGCCCCGGCGTAAAGAGGAAACAGCCGCAGCTTATTGCTGCTTTCAGACATTTCGCCATTGAGTTTTGCTGCGTTGTACTCGGTGCCAATGGCCGCCCCCGGCACCTGCCAGAAGGGATGTGTCGGGTGGAACAGCCAGAAGCGGTCTTTCCACTGTTCCAGATAGTCCCGCAGCGGCTGCTCCGGGAAATGCCCCAGCTGCCACAGGTCTCCCCAGCGAGCCAGAGCATCATCCTCTTCTTCAAACGGTTCTGGCTCACCTTCCACATTCACGCGGGAAAACACGGTAAACAGCACCGCCAGCAGCAGCCGCAGCATGGCGGCATCCTGCGTGGGCATTTCGCCTGCCAGATCCACATAATCCTGCGCATGGAGCAGTGCGTCCGTCAAAGAAACTTCCTGCACCGTATTGTCTGGCAGCCGAACCCGGACCCACGGCTCCGTCAACAGGTTAAATTCGATCTCCTTCATCCGTTTCCTCCTTTTGGTAGGTCAGGCCGTTTTCACGGTCATAACAAAGCTCCATGCCCGCAAGATGGGCGGTCAGGTTTTCGTCCAGCAGCAACACCAGTTCTCCGTGCAGCAGCGGCGACAGCTGCCACGCCGCAAGGCCGCTGCGGTTGTCCGCTTCCAGCTCCCGGATGACCTCGTCCACCTTCCACGCTTTGCCGAACACCGCCGGGAGCCGCAGCTTCTGCCGGGCGATCTGCAAAGCGTCTTCGGGCTGCGGCGGCTGGTCGGATGCGACCGCTCTGCCGTTTTCCTGCCACGGCAGGAAGTGGATGCTTCCGTCTGCCCGGCGCTGCATCACCAGCACCTCCACCGAGGGGTCGCCATCCCGCACCGCCGCCCGGGCAGCTGCATCAGAATGTGCACCCACATTCTGCATCCAGCCATCCAAGGTATTGAGTTGTTTGAATCTTTTGTGCACTTCGGGCTGCAGCACAAGATACACCTGTGCCCGCTCTTTGCGCTGGGCCTGCGCAAACTCGTAGGCTTTGCACATACCCTCACTCCGTTCCGTTTCAGGCAGGGCATCGGCCTGTTCCCAGCCGTAGACTTTCTGCACCAGCGGAGAGATATCTTCGGGCAGGCAGATGCTCTCCGGAAGGCATGCCCGGGTGCGCCAGAGCAGCCACTGACCGTACACTGCCTCGCTGCCTCTGTCAAATTCCTCTGTGCCCGTGTCCAGCACAGCACAGACCGCTGTTTGCAGCGGCTGCGGACGAGACCGTTTTGGGTGGCGCTGCAGACGGCCGATGCGCTGTAAGAGCAGATCCATTGGGCAAAGCTCTGTAACCATCACATCGAAATCCACATCCAACGACTGCTCTAATACCTGCGTACCTACCACGATCAGCCCATCACGCTCTGCAGCGGTGGAGCGCTTACCGATGCGCCGCATCAGCTCCTGTTCCCGCGCGGCGCGGTCTGGCATCAGGAACTGCGCATGGAACACCTGCACTTCCTTTTCGGGCAGCACCTGACGCAGCCGCTGCGCCACCTCCTGCGCTTTGCGCACCGTATTGACGATGACGCCCGCGCAGCCGCCAGCCTGCATTTTCTGGGACAGGAAATCGGGCAGTTCTTCCGTTGTCAGGCGCACCGTCTGCACATTCCGGGCGGCCGTATCCAGCGGGATGGTCTTTTGCTGCACCTGTGCACCGTCCGTCCATGTCAGCAGCGGATAGCCGCAGCTGGTTTTCCACGGCGCATCCGGGCCGGGGCGGCGCTTTTGCTGGTAAGCTTCGATCAGCTCTGCACGCCGCCGGGCGGGCAGAGTGGCCGACAGCAGGATCACCGGCACCCGATACCAGCCCAGCCATTCCAGCGCACGGTCCAGATAGCGGTTCATGTACGCATCATAAGCGTGGCATTCGTCCACGATCACCACCTTGCCCGCAAGGCCCAGATGCCGCAGCATCACATGCTTCTGGCACAGAGCCGCCATCAACAGCTGGTCTACCGTACCGATGACAAAGTTTGCCAGCAGCGCCTGCTTGCTGCCCCGGAACCACTGATGCACCTGCACCCGCTGCTCTTCTGCTTCCGGGTCGTCCCAGTCGTCCTCCACCGGCACGACCTGATGCTGCAGGCGGATATATTTTTCGTTCAGTTCCGCCATGCCGTGCGCAAGCCGGATCGATCTGGGCAGATCATCAGGCTGGTTTTCTGCCCATTGCAGCAGACGCGGAAAAAGCCCGTTTGCCGTTGCCTGCGTGGGCAGACCAAAGAAGATGCCGCCCGCTCCAAAGCGTGCCGCCAGAATTTCCGCTGCCGCCAGCGCCGCCTCGGTCTTGCCCACGCCCATCTGTGCTTCCAGGATCAAAATGCCCGGTGCATCCATGGTGTTAGCGGCTTCCATAGCCGCCTGCTGCACCGCATTTGGAGCAAAGCCAAACCGCTTTGCAAACTCCTCCGGCTCTGCAATGGTGGTCTGCGCCGCCCAGGGTGAAGCAGTCTCCTGTTTATCCCATTCGCGCCACGCCCGATCCGCACGTTCCGGATAAACCTCCTCACTGCCCGGCTCTTCCACAGGGATCAGCGGGAAATAATCCGTGTTGCTGGCGATCCAGTCCGCCATGATCAAAAGCCCCGTCAGCAAAATCTCTTCGGGCTGGTTGAGCACCGGTAGCGCGTCCACCCCGGAATAGCCGCTGTCCTGCAGTGCCGCCTGAAGCAATTCGTTCCAAAAGCCCTCCCAGATGCCCTTTTGCTCTTCCGGGTAGTAGTTGACTTCCCAGCATGTAAACTGTTTGTCAACTTCTGTGCCGTCCTGCGGCTTGCCATGATGAGCACCCGCGACCGAAGCGATCCCGTCAGGGCACCCCAATTTTCTCAAAATTGCTTCACTCGCCCGGGCATGGGGCGTTTCGCACCGGTTCAGTTTCTGGCAGCTCAGCGGTGTCAGGCGTTCCAGCCGTTGTTTCGCCTCGGGCAAGCACTGCATGATCGTGCTCTGGAAGATTAAAATCGCCTTACCCAGATCGTGCCCCCAGCCCAAAAAGCGGGCCAGCTGCACCAATTCTTCCTCTTCCAATCCGGATGCCTTTTTTACGCTGTCGGGCAGCCATTTCCGCACCAGAAGCTCCATGATCTCTGCCGTATCCCGCAGGTGCATCCAGAGCGGCAGCCACAGATTGCTATTTTCCGGGTCCGTTTTGCCGGCCAGAAGCCGTGATCGATCCAGCATCCGTCTTATTTTTGCTCCTTTCCTGATGGGTCGTGTATCCCATGTAGTAAGCATAGCAGACGACATGTCCCATAATCCGTACTTTCATGGCTTTATCTCCGGAAATGAAAAACAGCCCGTCCGTTCCATTCTCATCCGGTCGGAATTTTCATCCTGCCATACTCTGATTTCCGTTTCAAAGATACGCCTCTGCCTTTCTGCTGTCAACGGCACCACTCAAATTCATCAAAGTTCCGAAAAAGAGCTTTCTTCTTTGTGCAAAAAACCGCCCCGGCTTCCTGCTTCGGAAACCGGGGCGGTTCGTTTGCTTTATGGGTTTTTATTCGCGCTTTTCAAGCGCTCGCACGATCACTTGCGGGGATTTTTGATCGTAGCCTGAGCGGGTGCCAAAATTGCAGAGCGTTCAAGTCAATCTACCTTCACTTACTCTGTCTGCTTGAGAGACTCTCCATAGTTAATATGGTAATGGCCGTTATTCTGCATCCTAACTTCAATATATTCCGAAAATGTCGTTCCTGAAAGCGTTGTATTTGTCAAATGCATCACAACGGCTACTCCTGCCAAATCATTATCCCAAATTTCCTTATAAATAGCATTATTAGCATATAATTCTAGACTTACATCCACCGTATCACCTGTGGCGAGTAGTGCTTCTATTCCACCTTGTCCAGAATTTTGACACGCCACCAACTCTGTTTTGCCCTTAAAGCCAACTACATCAACGCTATTCACCTGAATATGTCGAATAATTGATTCCGAAATATTTTGTAAGGAAAATTCTACCGTTTTAATATATTTTATCTCTTTTACAGAGGAATCGACATTCACGAGGATTTCACTAGTCTCATGTTGTACGGAGTCTCTATAATATGACCTGATAATCTTAAACTGTTTACACTGTGGCACATAGAAAGGTTCCCCTTGGTTAGCCATTGTCGGCTTACAATCCGGATTTACTAGCTTCACAACAGGCAAAAGTTTTTGCGCCATTATTTTTTGGAGCTTATTATTTTCTTCGCTCAAGCGCTCATTGACTTTCTGTGCGTCTTGCCCCTGCTCAACAGTGATAATGCCAAGTATAACAGTCCCAAACAAAGCTTGAAAGCCAGAAACATAGGAAAGCGCATCTCCTGCCGACCATTCAGCCGAAAAAGCACTGGAAAATTTAAAGAGGGTATTAACCACGATTGGAACAGCGATCATTGAGATCGTAAGCAACGCAATCAGTAACCATTTATATTTTGCGAATATCTTCTTCACAAAGATCCTGCCTTTCATCTTTATAGCTGTAACTCAATTATACCGTCCCACCACTCATAAAACAAGAACCTCCCCTCCTCCACAGAAAAATGCCTATGGATTACATTGGGAAATCCATAGGCATTTAAAAACTTATTTTCGAGAAGGCATAATCACCCTTCTACTATAATAATGGTCACTGTATGTTCGAAAGATAAGGTTTCAGCACCTCAACCAGTTCGTAAACTTTCGTTCCGGGGGCTGACTCAGAGGGCTTCCGTCCTTCGTTTTGCTTGTCCAATCGCTTTGCATTGGCAATCGCAATGTCCATGTAAGGCCGCAGTACTTCATACATATCCGGGCGGTTCTTCTCGTAACCACCTACACCAATGTTTTTCAGCCAATCGCTCAGCTTCGGCCAGTAACGAGATCTATCAATATCAGTGTCCATATACATAAAATGCAGCAAATACCACAATTCTACGCACTGATTCGACCATACAGCATGGTAAATCGTCTCACCTTGTGCACTGTATTCTTCGCACAGCTGTGCTACCATGTCGATATTTTCTGCCGGAAAATCATCTGTGTCATAGACAATCCAGACATGCTTAAACACAATGCCACTATTCTGAACGTATTGACGTACTTTCATCAGCAGGTTCACCGTATTGTCGCCAATACCCTCTACCTTTAGCTGGATTCTATCACGGTACTTAGCATTGATAATTTTCTGAATTGCGCCAAAATATTGCGGTTCTGTTTCTGTACCTTCAGACGCAATCAAATGGTATTCTGGCTGAATCATTCTCGCTTTATCGCGGCGATCTTTCATCCAGCTTTTCCCAAGGTCACTTTTCTTTGGAGGTTTCAGACTCATGCCCAATCCCTCCCTGTCAGCATATTGGAAAGATAGGGGTCTGCACCATATCGGCCTTCCAGATACTGCTTATCGAAAGCAGCTGTACTCTTGACGCGAGTATTGTCCTCCTGCCGGAACTCATAAAGCGAGTAAATCTCGCTCTCATGATTGTCATTCATCGCGGCGAACCAGATTTCATCACGACGGAAGACCGTATTTTTCATCGTGGTCAGGTCATGAGAACTGAACAGCAACTGTGCACCCTTCTTGTTCAGTTCCGGGTTCTTGAACATCTGAATCACATACCGAAGCAGCTTCGGATGCAGCTTGGCATCCAGCTCGTCCACAACCACTGTGCGTCCTTCCTGCAATGCTACCATCAGAACCGGCAAGGCTGCAATCATTTTCTTAGTTCCATCCGACTCTGCTTCAAAGGGAAGCTCATAGACCTTGCCATTGATCGTTCTTTGCGTAAACAAATGCTTGCTGTCCTCATCATAGCGATAGCCGGACAAATCAATGCCTACATCATTCAGTGCATGAATCAGGCTTTCCTTGGTTGCTTCATTCTTGGACACCAGCACAATATTTTCCGCTCTGGGGTTCGCATAGCTCTGCGTAATACAGGATTCAAACCAATTTTGCACTTCTGCAATCACAGGGATATTGTAATTGATCGCCAAAAAAGAAAGATACGGCATCTTCGGGTTGACATCCAGATTGATGCTCGCCTTACTGATACTCGCACCCAATTCAATCTTCTGACCATCTCGCTCAAAAATCAGACCCGTCTTCTTGCCCCCAAGAGTGCGCCACAGCAGAGACTCAAAAACAATTTCTTCCTTGAGTGAAATGTAATACTGGTACTCCTTCTCGCCGACACGGAAGAACACCTGAAAAATCGTAGGTTCATTTGCAGAGCTTTCATCCAGCATAAAGGGAGCCACACTGCTGCCCTGCTGGAAGATCATCGGCTGTCGGTTCTTCTCCAATGCATGGATCGGCTTTACAACAAGGTTAATCAGGCAAAAGAATGCCTGAAGCAGATTCGTCTTACCGCCACCATTGGGGCCGTAGACTGCACTGACCGGAAGCAAATCTTCCGCTTTCTCCTGCCGAATCAAGGCATCCTGAAACTCCGGAATTGCCATTGCACGGAAATCAAATGTCGTTTCATCCTTATAAGACTTAAAATTCTGAAAAGAAAATTGGCAAAGCATTCTTTCAACTCCTTCCTGTTATTAGTATACCTCATTTTCAATTTTTATTCCAGCATTTTAGAAAATTTCATTCTTATATAAGTTTTATAGAGCGAAACCGAAGAGTAAAAAGTTTTTATTTATACAAAAAACGGAGCTTCCCGCAGCATTTTATCTGCGCAAAAGCTCCGCCTCATGGTCGCTTATGATTATCTTTTAGTAGAACTGAGTTTCGGCGCCGCTTTCCTCTGCAATCTGAATCACTTCATCCACGCATTGGCCCGCTTCTTCCTCTGTATCGGGGTCGTATGCGTAAATATCATTCATCTGCGGACCAAACGCCGCACCGTCTGCAATTATCAGAACCTTCTCGGATTTCATCGGGAAGATCTTTTGTTTGATGTTATTATTTGTACCTTCTGTCTGCTCACAAAACAAGATACAAAATGCCCACTGGCCCTTGATAAAGAAAACCAGACCTGTCTGATCGGACGAAAACCATCCCAAATGTCGAAACTGGATTTATTGCAGTCTGTAATGATTTTTCCATTCGACATAATGAATTTGAAGGGCAGAGATAGGAAATACGTTGCCTTTGATCAAATCGCCCTATAAGAAATCCCAAAAAGCAGTTTATTATCATTCTATTAGATTTCGATCTATGGATAACAGTGTCATAAATCACCAGATAGAATGCTATGCGTTTTTATAGTAGTTGTTCCTCCCGATCAATTTCTATTTGATTCATAACATCCTGATAAATCACAAAAAGAGGTGTTTTTTAACAACTTTACGGTCTGATCTGGTAGCCGTCTGGGCAGAATTGTCGGGATCCGTATCCTCTGTGTAGGTTTCGCTCTCAGGTTCTGCCACGCTGACGCCGGAAGATGAATCGGCAAGGGCATCACTCAGCGCATTTTCCAGCTCATCGAGACTGCCCTCCAGCGCATTGCTACTGGCAATACCATGATCTTTGCAATAGCTATCACCGATCTCAGAAAGTACTTCGTTCTGCTTTAATAAGTTCATCGTTTCGCCGTTCCAGGTCATTCGGTCAATTTCAAAAGAGGAATCATCATTCAACTTGAAATAGATACCAACGATGACTTTTTCTCCCGTTTGTGTGCTGACGCACTCACCGCTGTAGTGGACAAAAGTCACTCCATCTTGTTCATAGTTTTCCCACTTGCCGTTTGCAAAAAAATCGTCCAGTACTTCATCTACCGTTGCCCCTGCTGGGAAAGTACTCAAGTATCCGTCCGAAACTCCTTTGGATCGGGCATTGTCTGAGTAAAGCGCAGGATATAACATATATACCGCAAACGCGACAAACGCTGCCGTAATCGCCAGTTCAATGAGCAGAGGCATCTTATGTGCGCCAAACAGCTTCCGGACTGCCGCCTTTTCTTCTTCCACCTGCTCCGCAGATATTTTTTCAGGATACAGGATGGCGATCACCTGCGACAGCAGAACGCTGCTGAAAACTGCATACAGATATTCCTTCTTACTCCTTTTGGACGGTTTGGTCAGGATGGTCAATTTCAGGCCATCGGCTGTGTTTTTCAGCTGATAGGTACCACGCTTTTTGCTGTAAAAGGTCATGGCATCCGCAGTATCCGTCACCTGTTCAACCTCCGGATTGGCAAATCCGCGCCGGATGCGGTCTACAGCTTCTTCCCAGCTCATTCCTTCCGGCAAAGGCAGCTGGCCTCTGTCATGCTCCGGGCCATAGACTTTTTTATAGACATCATCCCGGAAGCCAAAATAGATCACTGCGGCGATCAGAAGTCCCAAAAGCACCGATACCGCTCCGGCACCGGTTGCAACACCTGTCACCACGCCCACAATGAACCCCAGCAGCAGCCAGATCTTTAAGGAATCCAGCGCAATGCTTCTGCGAGCAGATGCGGTAAACAGCGGATGAAAGCCGCTCAGATTTTTAGATTTTCCTTTGGCTTTTTTAGCCTCTGCACTGCCATCATAGATTTCAAATCGTTCTTTCATGGTTTTTCCTCCCATCTCAATGGATGCGTAACCTTTTCCGTTCGGAATGATTCAAATGAATCATTTTGATGCTTTTATTATAAAGCGTTGATTGGACACCAATATTGTCCATCCGGCAAACTTCCATTCGGATTTTTCTATATGGCTTTGCATAGAAAAACCGCCCCGGCTTCCTGCTATGGAAACCGGGGCGGTTCGTTTACTTTATGGGCGCTCTTTCATGCGCTCATCAACTGACATTTAGTTTTTGAAGTTTTAGTCATATCTGTATTTAGAGGACTTTCCGTACACCTTCCGGAGCGATTTTTTCAGACCAATCACTGTTTCTTTGATGATCTTTGCCTCGTCGGCGGAGCAATCCGCAAGCTGTTCGGTCATCCAGCTGTCGAACACCGGCTTTGCTTTTTTGATCTCAATGCACAGCAGTTCGTCCGCCGAACAGTCCAGCGCGTTGATGATGTCGATCAGCGTTTTCAGGCTGGGCACGGAGTTGCCTGTTTCGATATGGCTGATGTGCGTAACTACCACGCCGACCTCATTGGCCAGCTGCTCCTGCGTCATGCCCTTTGCAAGGCGGCAGGCACGGATGCGTTTTCCGATGTCGGCGTAGTCCACCATAGTACAAGTACCCTCCGTTTTGTGAAGTGATACTTGTATTGTATGTGCAATCGACCAAGATTGTAATAACCTGAAAGTGCAGTAGACTTTTAAATACTCTTTTCGTCAAAATCCGATTCAGTCACTTTACCCCATAAAGTTCATAACCAGTAGAATCAAGATTCCAATAAAATTCATAGCGCCGAATGAGAGGGAAACTCCCAGCAGCACTTTATACTTTTGTACCGTCATTTCTGTCAGGGCGCTCTGGCAGTCATCCAGTTCCTTGGTGGCCGCTTCTTGCAGGTCTGCTATTTTGCGGGAAAGCACGACCATGCTCATTCCGTCCTCCCCTCTAAGTTGATTCGTCTGATCATCCATACTATCTTTCAAATCACCCGTCTGCTGGTTCAGGTCTGTTTCCAAAGCGCTCTGCAGACCGCTGACTTGCGTCTCAATTATTTGTGTCAATTCACCTTTTGTACTACCGTGTTGTGTTTTGATATCTTTCAGAAGATTTTCGCGGCCTTTCTGTTCGCCTTGCCCCAAGCACTGATTCGCCTTCTGCATTTCTTTTAAAAGAGGAGTGACGATACACCCTGAGAGCAACTGCTCCACTTCGCTTTTGGAGCCCTCATCCATTTTCTGCACATCCGTTTCCTGCACACTTGTTTCCATTCCAGAATCCTCCCATCGTTTTTCTATAATCCTCGTCGAGCAACCAGAGCAGCAGGACGAGTGCCATTTTGTCTTCTGCCTTGCAGCTGTTGGCAACACGCTTCAAAATGTCGCTTCGTTGCTCTCGATAGGCTTCCTCCGCTTTTCCAACATATTCTTTCAGGCGGTTTTGATCATCGTGCATTAGGTCTTCTGTTTTCTGGCGTTCGCGCTGCAGTTTCTCTTTCTCCCCTTGGGGAATCTTCATTGCTTCTTTTGCCCTTCGGATTTTTTCATCCTGTTTTCGGAGCAGTTCATCTTCCCGGCTTTCCTGTGCACATTCGGGCACCAACTTTTTTTCAATCGCTTCGCACCAGTCGTCTTCATATCCACCCAGAAGCTCCTCCGCCTTATGAATCACGTCATGGTTTATATATTTAACATCGTCCCATAAAACCTTTTCCCTGTGGAACAGGCTCACACGCTTGGGGTAATAGCGAGGATATGCGTAATCATAAATTTCCTGTTCAACCCTCTGCCAGATAGACTCAACGCTGATGGAAATATCCACATCCGCCTTTTTGAGCCAGCTTTCACATTCCGGCAGATATTTTTTCTCGATTTCTTCTTCCAGATATTCCAGAATCTTGGAAAGCACCATTTTATCCGAAAGATTTACCTTTTGTGCGCAACTGCGGTCACTGAGATATTTTCCGCCGATACTGTACAGATATTCTGTCTCTATCAGTCGTTGAACTTGATCGTTCAGCACTTCCAGCCTGCCCTGACCAAAGGTTTTTGCTTTTCCGGAAAGCTGCTTTTTCGCCTCCATCATATTGCGAATATGATCTTTCCGCTGATTTCTCAGCTCTTTTATATCTCTGCTCTCACGCTCCTTTTTATATTTTTCCGCTCCACAAATAATTTGCCGGTTGCTCTCCAGCACACGATCTTTCTCCGCAATTTCAGCATCGAGTTCTCCCAGGCGGTCTTCTCCATAGATTTTCACCTGGTCCCGTAGCTTTTTGATTGCCACCATAAACCGCTGCCCTCTGCGCTTTACAATGGAATTGCGCAATTCCGCCAGAACACGATTTTTCGTATCCAGCACTTCTTTGGCATCTGCTGGCTTTTCTTTCAGAGAGTCGTGCATCCTTTGGAGCGAATCTCCCAGATCCACCGGAAAAATCTCCATCCGGCTGCCCTCTCCGAGATATCCCCTCACTTCATGATTGTATGTACCTTTTACGAACTGATAAAAACTTTTATCCCTTGCTGTAGCTGGCTTGCGAAAATAGTCCTTGATCGTTCCCTGGCTGTAAGAGCTTGTCGTAACCACAACATACTGCTCTGGCATTTCTCTCCAACGCAATTCCCCAGGCAGTTCTGTATCTTCCAGCGATTGAATCTTATTCGCACTGCAGGCTATAATGCACACCTGTGCAATGGGGATATAACGTCGCATCAATGCTTCCACATGATTTTTCTCTTTCTGATTCCGGCTTTCCACACCGGGCATATCCATCACCATGATATCCTCTGCGGTGGGGTCCTCCACAAAGAAACTGCGCGGAATATCAATAAACAAAATCAAATCGTCTGCTTCCTTGTTCTGTTCCACCCTGCTGCGCATTTCTTCCAGCTTTTGGCTCAGCTCATCTGCCGTATAGCTCTGCTTTTCTGGAATTTGTCCATTAAGGGGTGCCACTGCAAGTCCATAGTCCTCGGTATCCGATTTGGAGTAAATGATTGCCGTTGAAGTAGAAGAATTTCCTTTCGGCACTTTCGCACGCAGGGTCTTATAGACCAGTGGGAAGCATTTGTCACGAATCCCAATCATATTCAGAATCAGGGTTGATTTTCCGATCTGGGATTTTCCATAAATCACAACCAGATATTTTTTCCGCATCGTATCGTAGCGGAGCAGTGGGTTATCTCTGACGGAGAGAAGGCTTTCCTTGATTTTGTTGAACGCATTTTCCTGCCAGAGGTCTTTCTGTTGAAAAAGCTCCTCATATTTCACGCAGCATCCCCCTCATACGTCCGGATATCTCATGCAACAGATTCAGCGCCGCATTGATTTGAATTTTGGCATCATACTCAACCACTGCGTTTTTTACCTCACCATTCAAATCGCAGATGTTGTTTTCGATATTCTGGCGCACACGCTCCATCTGTTCGTCGTACTTATTGAGCGCATTTTCTTCCAGTGTATCATAAATGCTACCCACTGCCGTTTTTGCCCGGCGGTAGTCCTCAAACTGCATTCGGGAGATATCACTCACCGTTGCAATCGTTGCACCGGCACCCACAGCCGCAACTGCACCAACTGCCACCACCGGCACGCTGACCCTAAAAGCTCTTGCGATCTGTGGGATCATATTGATGGTACCATCTCCCACCAAATCCATTCCGGTCATACTTCCTAGGCCGATTGCAAATTTTGTAATCGCCGTAGTGTCTTTAAAGCTCATTTCTTCTTCATTTTTCGTTTCAGAATTTTCTTCTTTCCCCTCACTTCCCATTTCCTTAACGCCTGCGGCCATTGTAGCTGCATCTCGCGAAAATTTCAGTGCGGTCTGTGCACCACCTGCAACATGTTCTTGCTCCACCATGTTCTCGCAGGGTTCATATCCTTCCGCTCCACATTTCTCTGACAAAGTGTCATAGTTCATTACCGCAAAGTAATAAGTGGCCATCTCTGCCAGTGCTTCCATCAGGTTTCGGGTGTTCCTCGTCTTGATTGAGTAAGTCATCGGTCTTTGGCTCGGGTCTGCGATCAACGTACAAATGTCTTCCTTCAGTTGTATGTTCTTCTCATTGGTTTCCTGCAACAGTTTTTTCCCGTTTTTTCGCTCTCCTGCAACCAAAAGCTTCAAACTTTTCGGCGTGCATGGATCCTCCAATTTACGAAGAGAAGCGCCCAACGCATTTCTTACACATTGATCGGGGATAAACAAAGGCTCTCCCTGTCCCACCGTCGTGTGGTCTACCAGCGATTCCTCCACATTTCTTCTTGCATTTTCCATATCATTGAGCGTAACGCCCGTAAAAATCTTCTTAACGCTCCGCAGTTTTTCGCCGAATCTATTCAACCCATCTTTAATATTGTCACAGCTTGCCGCTTTTCCTTTGTTGAAGTACATATCCAGCTGCGCCGCATAGGCATTTCGCTGCTTCTGAACAGCTCTGTCATAATAGGCCAGAAGCGTATCATTCTGATGATCTTCGATTTCGGCACTGTCATCCGCTTTGATGATTTCCAGAATCTCATAGAGCGTATCTCCGATTTTTTCTACTTCATCATTCAGATATCGTATATTCTGATGTTTTTGCTCCATTCCATAGTAAGCATACAAGTCTTTTCATGCAATGTTCAGCCTTTCTTTCATCTGTTCGTCTGCGATAGAGAAATCATATTCCACCAAGTCTTTGATAATGGTGGAAAACTCATCCACCAAGGTGCGGTCATCATCCAGCCACAGGGTATACAGGAAATCCAGAATATTCCGCTGTACCCGGAGATGGTTCCAAAAACGCTCGTCCATCTGCTTTTCGGTATCCAGCGTAATCAAGGCACTGACAATGGTTCTTTTCATCGTGATCTCGTATGCCGTGGTGCAAGTCGGCTTCGGGAAATCGGCTTCAATGCTGTTCAGGAACTCAGAAAACTCCCGGACAGCCCGGTTGCTCACATCGTTCATACGTCCTCCTTTATGCTGCTGCCAGCACCATCTTGTAGGCTTTGTCGATCATGGGATTGCCCTCTGCGGTGCGCAGAAACAGATTTTCGTTGTAGTTGCGAGTTTTACGGATGGGATCTGCATGGGTGGCAAAGTCGGAAACGGCGTTCACGAACCGCCAGCCGTTCTTGCCAACCCATTCCAGATCGGGTGCATTATAGTAGCGAGCCTTCAAATCTTCCTGCATACGTAGATTATTCTTCCGCTGGCCGTCAGTCAAATCTTCCGTGACAGGGAAAAACTCATTGATGAACTCCTGCACCTTGCGGTCAGACAGCTTGATGGTGGTCAGCTCATGGATGCCTTTGCCCAGTTCCCCCATATAGCTGTTGGCAAGCTGCAAGGTTTCACGAGCGTCCTGCACCCGGAGCAGAACATTTTCGGTATGGCGAGCAGTCCAGATGCGCTTTGCAGTACCCAAAGCCAGATTCAAGGTGTTCTGGCAGACCACACGAACCGGGGTCATGGCAACTTTTACACCAGAGCTGCCATCGTGACTGTTGAAGAACACAAGATATGGGGTCACTTCATCTCCGACGATGATATACTTCTCCGGCAGCTTTGCCAGCATCCAGACTTTTTTGCCGCCCTGCAAAGAACCGGCAGTCTCATAAGTAACGCCCTCACCCAGCAGGTCATCGGTGAACTGGAATGCTTCTTCGTTCTGCACAATGCGGTAACGGTCAGACACCACGCCCAGAACAGCATCATCCGTGCTGCGGACATTGGCACGATAGCCGGGGATCATAGCACCCGTGCCGGAATAGATGTTGCGGCTTTCCACCTGCCAATCCAGACCAGCCAACTCCAAGGCTTCACGGCTTGCAGGGGCATCCATCACGATGCGGCCAAGACCGTGCCAAGGGGTTTCACGGACAGAGAACATGGTTTCAACATTTGCAGACATAACTACTACCTCCTGAAATTTTAATGTGATTACTTGTTTTCGAGTTTATGGGCGATCCAAATAATGAGTATTACAGCAGTTTTCCCGATTGCTTTTGCACCCTTCATCAGAATCTTTACCATAATATCAGCCATTGTTTTTCCTCCATTTTTCAAGCAAAAAGTAAAGACCTGTGGACAGAATCAAACTGCTCACAGGTCTTTCTACAAAGATAATATATAACTGTAATTTTTTCAGATACGCTTTGTCTTGTGTCAGGTGTGTCAAATGTGTCAGGTTTTTATGAAACTCTCTATATATTCTTTATTTTTATCCCCTTCCTCTCTATTTTTCTTAGATATGCGATAGGGTAAAAATATAAAATATAATAAAGGTTTCTCGAAAATTCTGACACATCCGGCACAGCTGACACAGTGTTTTACGTTCAAGTCTTTGTGCGGATACCCACGGCTACTGTGAGGTCATGCCACTCATTTTTACGAATCCCCTGATTTCGGGAAGCCTTAAAAGCCTTTGCTTCTTCAAATGAAATCGTAAAACGAGCCATCTCCATAAAGCCATCCAACGTACAAGTGGCACTATTTCCACTCTGCACTTCTGTCAGTTGGAAATCAAGTACCCAGCGGTAGTCCTCATTCGTCAGCGGCGTGATCTGCGCCACACAGCTATTGATAAGCTCCCGGTCAACATCATTTCTAGATGCCTTCTGCCACTCATCCAACTTCTGCGCAATTAAATTCATATCAAGGATTCCACTGCACTCATCCTCCTGTTCCACATTCTCATATTGAGATTGCAATTCTGCAATCTGCGCATCCAATCCCTTTCGCCGTTCTGCCAATTCCTGTTTTGTGATGATTCCGTCTGCACACAGGTCTATATACTTATCCAGACGCTCCCTCTGTCTGGCGATGCTGTTTTCCAGCATCGCCTTTCTGGAAATGCGGACAGTCTTTTCTTCTGCCATGCAGCGGTTCAAAATTTTATAGACCTCTTTGACTGTTTTGCCCTTGCCATCGTTGGTTGCCGTGTTAATACCATCGTTGATAAAAAACACATCCACCCCACGTGCTTTCAACTCACGTGTATAGGACAGCGTATCAACCGTATTTCGTGCAAAGCGGCTCACTTCGCGAGTAATAATAAGGTCAAATTTTCCCTTCTGGGCATCTTCCATCATGCGCAAAAACTCCGGCCGCTTCTGTGCTTGTGTTCCGGTGATGCCTTGGTCTACGTAGACCTCCACGATTTCCCAGTCCGAATGCCGGGAACATTCGATTTTATACCACTCCAACTGATTTTCTAGTGCGTTGATTTGCGCTTCATGTTCGGTTGAAACACGAGCGTACACAGCTACTCTCATAAATTTTAACCTCCACTGTCTCTGACTCTTTTCTGCGGCAAAAAGAAAGGCTCTGGCCGAATCCCCTCCGCCAGAGCCTTTCTCTGTTGTTTACGAAGCCTTTGCAGGCGGTTCTTCCTCCTGCTCACGTTTCATCCGAAGGAAGTTCTGATAGGTAGGCAGGTTGATTACCCCTGCCGCAAAGAGAGCTTCCACCAGACAATAGGCCATCGCCTTTTCGTCAATTTCCAGCATTGTGATACCTCCCTTGGTTATCGTTAATGGTGCTTAGAGTCAGAGGTATAACGTATCATCGAAGAATCAGAAGTTACGGACGAAGCTTGATTCCATAAAATCCCCATACCGCATTTTCTGATGAATTGAGACGTTTCCGATCATGTTCTCCTCCAAATTTAATGACGCACTTGTTAATCACTATCGGGCTACACGGACAAACTCCTTTTTCCTCACAATAGTTTTCGTAGGCATTTTTCAAATCAGTTGTCGGACAAAAAGTTTCATGATTGACCTTTTCACAGTGCAAGTTAATAAACTCCCAGAGATAGTCAATTGGAGGCTTTCTTTGCACCCCCTTCATGCTATCCACATCTGGAATTTCTGGAAAGTGCCAGTCCAATTCTTCGAGTCTTCGAGCATAGAATGTAGCCTTCGTGACTATTTCATTGCGTTCTTTCCATATCTTCTTTTCCAAATTTGGATCCTGTTCATCATCTGGAATTGAATGAGTAAAAGGAAGATATACAACACGTTTGAAAAAAGCCTCATCCTCTCCCTCAATTTCAAGTGGAAAATTACTGGCGAACAGAAATTTTATTCTGCGGTGAAGCTTTTTTGAGCGTTGGTTTTTTCGTTGAATTTCAACTCCATCGCCACCTGTAATACGCTTTAATTTTGACACTGCACTCACATCCAGCCTTTCTCGCGGTAAATCAAGCGAGATGTTTATTCTCGCATCAAGCAACGATTCCGTTTCAAATTTTCCTCCGAGTTCTCTCAAAGAGAGGTTGCTTATTGCCTCCTCTGGAAAAAGTTTTTGTACAAAATTGCCCCATATACTTTTTCCTGAATCTCTGGCATATCCCATAATAAAGAAAAATTTTCCTCTAGCTGGCTCAACCAAGAGGTAACCCAATGCCATCCAGAGGCGTTCCTCAATGTCCTTACGTCCGCCAGAAATTTCTTTCATAAATTTATCGAACACTGGGCAATCTGCCTCTTCAGGGCTTTCTACATCTTCATTGTACTTTGCGTTCAAGCAGGTAAATGTGACAAATTCAGGGTCATGGTCTTCAAATCTACCTTTCTTAACAAAAAGAATTCCGTTTTCGAATGGGCAGTACAATTTTTCATTTTTGGGCATCTCGTATTTCAGGATTTGCTCCATCTTTATGTAGTCATAAAGATCTCTGTAATTTCTCAAATTCACTGCACCATGAAGCTTCGGATCAACTCTCAATTTGTATAATTCGATTATCTGATCTTTTGTCAGATGCATATAGTATGTGTTTTCATAGTAGTACACCTCACCATCTACAACCTTAAGATCGCAAAATTCCTCCAGTGCATGTGCCATTTCATACATCGGGTGGTATTTTGATTGACTCCTTTCCGTTCGTTCAACCTCTTCATCCTCTGATTCTAAGTCATCCTCTTTCTTTTCATCATATTTGAACAATTTTTTCAACGGGTTATTTTCCTGCGTACTTTTTTCCTTCTTTTTCCCTTTCTTTTTCTTCTTTTCTTTCTTCGCCGCGTTATTCTTGCAAAGTGATGCCGCAAGAACCACATCGGTTTCATCGCTGTTATCCGGGTACCACTCACCATCCTCTGCGTCGAAGCTATCGTCCAAAGATTTTAGAGAAAAGTCACCTCCCTGACAGTCAAAAATATTTTTGTTTTGCTTGCCCATAATATCGCTCCTTTATACATATTCCTTTTTAGGGGTACTTTTATTATGCCACTAATAAAATTTATAGGTGCGGGCAAGCAAAAAACTTTTTAATCGAATTTTCGTCATTTTATTTTCGTTTCATATTTCATCTATTCGTATCGTTCATGCTTTATTCATATTCCCAAAGAAAAATACCCTTACGCGAAAACTATTTTTCGCGTAAGGGTATTCACTTTATTTCGATTTCTTGTTTTCTAGAGACTTTAGAAATCCTTCTACTGCTTCTTCATCCCTGTATAGACTCATATAAGTTCTATACTCTTCCGTTACTTTATCTCGACATTTATCCAAAGCCTTCGTAACCATTTCAAAAATTACTCTTTGCCCCTCTGATGTGCATTGAAGCGATTGCATTTCGTTCACCATAGTAATCAAACTTTGTAATGCCTCTTCTGTTTTGCCACTTCCTGTTCCAAATAATTCCGTCAACCTATTCTCTATTATACTCTCTTCAAACTTCGTCCTCGGATTATTGGCCAAGGAGTACATTCCTTCTTTTATTTGATCTTTCACTCTTTCATCCAGCTCTTCTACTTTTTTTGACTTTATGCACCCTATAATATCATACTCTATATGCTCACAATCTTCATATTTCCCATAAACAGCTTAAAGAATTCACAATTTTGCTCTGTAAGATAGATGTATCCTCCTCTTGACAGATAGCTATATGCTGAAACATCAGAATCCGGCATTTGTCCCATTACAATATTAAACTTGCTTGTAAATTCATATTGTAACGCTCTCAACTTGCTTACTACAGCTCCCCCATCTGTCGAAATCTCTGACTCGACACTTCTTTCTGTTATTCTTTCTTTCCAATTCGGAAGCTTGCCAGTTTCTCTTTCTCTCAATATATTTAGCAAAAATTGTCTAAGTGTAATGTATCCCTTTTCTATATTTTCTATTTCTGCTAAATCCACCTTGTCTATCGTTGCTTCTCTTACCTTTTCTCCAATGCGTCTATATCTTCCAACAATCTTTTTTAATTTTTCTTTTCTTTCTTTTTTTAGTTTCTTTATAGATACGATGTATTTTTTATCTATCAATTTTTTCTTTCGTTCAATTCTTCGCTCTACTCTTTGCATCTCACGGTATTGACATTCCATATGTTGGGAAATTTTTTCAAGATAAGTTTCGTTTGCTTCTGTTAACTGCTCCATCAGTTCTGCTTTTTTCATTTCTTTTGTAAGTCTGCCCACAACCATTTTCCTCCTAATATACAAAACCCTCCCCGGCAAAACCATTCAGTTTCACCGGGGAGGGTTTTATCATACGCTTATTTTCCCATGTTTTGCACGATTAGTGCATCTTCATGCAACAATCTTACTTTCTGGGATTTTTGATAGCAGCCTGAGCGGCAGCCAGACGTGCGATAGGCACACGGAAGGGAGAGC